>Ga0181529_10000341_pt1 | contig 69367 bp, 58 predicted proteins | sample PEATcosm2014_Bin_36_FD_119763 | JGI IMG/M metagenome (GOLD analysis project Ga0181529, IMG submission 119763) | Peatland microbial communities from MTU Mesocosm Facility, Houghton, MI, USA - PEATcosm2014_Bin10_30_metaG | ecosystem: Environmental > Terrestrial > Soil > Wetlands > Peat | place...
AGTTTTCAGTTTTCAGTTTTCAGTTTTCAGTTTTCAGTTTTCAGTTGTCAGTTGACAGTTGTCAGTTGTCAGTTCACGGTGGTCAGTTTGGTTTCCCAGGTCCGAAAGTCCGGACCTGGGGCACCTGGTGGTGCGCGCCATGAGGTGGGATCTTGCAACTCAAATCGATGAAAGGTAAGATTGTCTTACTATGCAGACGCGGGTTTCCACCAAAGGTCAAGTCGTGTTGCCGGGGCCGCTTCGCCGCAAGCTGGGCATTCGTTCGGGCGATCGGCTCGATATTTCCCTCGAGCGCGACGGCATTTTGCTCAAGCAAGCCGGCAAGCCGAAGTACGAAGCGCGCATCGTGAAGGACCCAGTAACCGGGTTCATCGCCCTCGACCTTGGGCCTGATGCGCCGATTTTGACCAGTGAGATGGTCAGAGAGCTGCTTGTCGATTTTCCATGAAATATCTCCTGGATGTGAATGCGCTCATCGCTTTTGGAATAACGCGGCACCAGCACTATCAGCGTGTTGTGGATTGGATATGGTCGCAGCGCGGTTCTGCGTTCTTGACTACCTCCGTTACGGAGATCGGTTTTGTTCGTGTGGTTGCGAGTGTGGCTATGTATGACCTGAATGTCTTGCAGGCCAAGAGACTTCTTCTTGGAATGAAAGAAAATGCAGTACTGCCGCTGATCTTTCTTGCTGACACCAATGACATATCGTTGCTTCCGGAGTGGGTGAAAGGCCCAAAGCAGGTTACGGACGGCCATCTGCTACAACTGGCGAAAGCCCATGACGCGGAATTAGCCACGCTGGATGCAGGGATTCCCGGCGCTTATCTAATTCCGTAAGGATCGACGCATGACTTTATCGCATAGTTTTTCTTTCGAGCTGTTTCCGCCGCGCACGGCGGAGGGTGTGGGCAAGCTGCCGGCTGTGATTGAGCAGTTGGCAGCCGTGCGGCCTAACTTCTTTTCGATCACTTACGGCGCGGGCGGGTCAACGCAGGACGGAACCTATGAGACGATGATGGCGGTGGTCAAGCATGCCGGCGTGGAGGCTGCGCCGCATTTGACTTGCGTGGGTTCGACGCGGGCGGCGATTGCGGAGTTGCTGAACCGCTACCGTGAGGCGGGCGTGCGGCGGATTGTGGCGCTGCGCGGCGACCTGCCGGCGACGGCGATGAGCTCTGCCGCGCCTGGAGATTTCCGTTACGCGAACGAGCTGGTCAGCTTTATCCGCGCGGAGCATGGCGGCGCCTTCCGCATCGAGGTGGCTGCGTACCCGGAGATGCATCCGCAGGCGACGAGCCCCGGCGCGGACTTTGAGAACTTCCGGCGCAAGGTGGAGGCTGGCGCGGACGGCGCGCTGACCCAACTTTTTTATAATGCCGACGCCTACATCGACTTCATGGAGCGCTGCGCGAAGGCCGGGATTACGATTCCTGTGACGCCGGGAATTATGCCGATCACCAACTACGCCAACAATCTGCGCTTCTGCACCAACTGCGGCGCCGACCTGCCGCGCTGGCTGCGGCTGCGGCTGGAGGAGTTGCAGGACGACAAGGCTGCGCTAGTGGAGTTTGGGCTGGAGGTGGTTGCGCGGCTGTGCGAGACGCTGCTCAAGAACGGCGCGCCGGGGCTGCACTTCTACACCGGCAACCAGGCTGGGCCTACGCTGAATCTTTGGAAGAGGCTGGGGCTGTCAGGGGCGGAATAGGTTCGTGGATTCCCAGGTCCGAAGATCCGGACTTGGGCACCCGGCGTCTACGGCGCGATGCGATGGACTCACCAGACATTACGGAAGATTAATGGATCAACATTTTTTTATCTTGAGGCTTGGGCGGGGGTCGATAGCAGCAGAGTGGACCGAATCGTTTGTGTCCCTCTGGAGGCACCCATGCGTCTTCGCCTGGCATGCGCACTACTGATCCTAGTTGGCATTTCCGGTTGCGGCAATCAATCGGCGAGCACATCCAACCCAACACCTACAGCCGTTACCCACACCTACAACGGCACTGCTTCCGTGGGTGACTTCCTGACCATTGTCATCAACTCCACGGCATCGACGATCACGTATACGAATCTATCCAACGGCGACACGGGAACGCTCAGTTACACGACAAACGCGGATGGCAGCTATGCGATTACCGACCCGAACGGCAATCTGATCTCCGCCTATGAAGTGCCGGGCTATGCGCTGTTGATTCAGTCGGCCAAATCCGGACCTGACCACAACACACCGGCATTGATTACAGCGGTCGAGAGCGGTCCGATTACGCTTGGCACCTTTGCCAACCACAGCTACAACTACATCAACTTCCGAACTTCGTACGGCGGCCTTTCCATCGGTTCGGTGACGTTGGGAGCGACCACCGCGCAGACCACCACTTACTGGCCCTACGGAAATCTCGATTCTGCAGACACCGGCAGTGCATTTGAGGGCAGTACGATGGATTTGAGCGGGTTGGTGGAGTCCGCGTCTGGAACGTATATTTCCGGGTCAATCCCGGGCGCCGGAAACGGCAGCGAAACCATCTTCGGCACGGCGGGCGGCTTTTTCATCGTGGATACGGGCGCCGGATCGATCATCGGCTTGCCAAAGGCATCGAGTCCGGCCTTCGATCCTTCGGTAGCGGGAACCTACAATGGCATCTTCTATGAGAAGCTCAATGCCAACAATTCCGGGAGCACGGAGACGGGCACGCCTTTGACCGGCAAGGCAACGGTTGTGATTTCCTCCGGAGGCAACATCACGGTTACGGATTCCAATAACAACACATTCATCAATGCGGCGCTGACTCCGGTGGCCAGTTCCAGCAACTTGTATGGCAGCGCCGGGCAACTGACCGATCCATGCTATGGATTGTTTACCTTCCACACGGTGACTTCGACCTACGAGCATGATGTCTTTGTAACTTTCGTAGGCAACTCGGTGGTCTTTTCCAAGTTCAGCGTCAACTTGCCCTGGAATGGAAATACAGGCACCTATACCTATTGGTACGGCGTGGGGCTTAAATAGAAAAGCAATCCATTGTCCACCGGCCTGGGAAGCCAGCCTGCTGCGATGTTAGCGGCAGTCTGGCTTCTCTTCTCTATGATTATCGGAGCTGGAAACGCTGGTAGAGCCGCCAACTCAGGCCGGGCCTAGGCTGAATCTTTGGAAGAGGCTGGGGCTGTCAGGGGCGGAATAGGTTCGTGGATTCCCAGGTCCGAAGATCCGGACCTGGGGCACACGCGGTGGGGGCTTGCGCGCCATGAGGTTCGTCGTGTTCCGTTCTTGCACTAAGTTTGTGAAAGAATGGGGCGCCTGGAACTCGCTTGGAAAGATCGATCCGCATCTGTTCTCAATTACAAAAGTTAATTTATTCACAATGACTTGATCCAATCGAAGTTCCACGCGCCGATGAGATGCCTGTGGGTACAGTTGCTTGTATCTGCCGGAGGTATCGATGGACCGTCGTCTGGCTGGACTGGCCCTGTTATTGGCGGCACTTGCGGGTTATTTGTATTGTCCGATGCTCGTAACACTCTGCGCACCGGCCTCTTCTTTTCCTCAAGATAGAGGGTGTGCGAAGCCGCGCGCTGAAGTGGATATGCCGCGGAGGATGGGCGAGGCCAGTGAGCGCGGCGCAGGCCTGCTGCGAATTTCAGGCTTCCATCCGCGCAGGAAGAGCGCCGCAATTTTTTCATCGCAGCCGGAGGTGGAACTTCCACTGCCCACCACGCTGAAGCAAGTGAGCGCGCGCAAGATGTGGCAGTTATCGCAGCAGGCTTCGCGACAAGCTTCGCGATGGCTGGCTCGGCCGAAGATTCATTTTACGGCTCCGGCGCTGCATTGGCTGACAAACGCGACGGCGCAGTAAGAGCCATGCATGGACTTTGCTCTTTTTACATTCACATCTTGCGATGGAAGATCCGCTGATAGAGGCGCCAGGAAAGGCTGTGCAGCAGGCGTGTCTGCTGGGCTTTGAGCGCGGCATAGGAGCGGGTGACATAGACGTCGAACTCGGGCGGCCAGCCGATGGTGGAGCGGCGCTCGGAGTAATCTCCATCGGACCACTTTTTCAGCACCGCTTTGTAGCCTACCACGTGGGTGACAAAGTCGAGCAGGCAATGCGGCATCTGTTCTTCGACAATCAGGTAGGCCTTCTCGATGATGATTTTTTCACGGACGTCATTGAGGGGCATGAAGATGGTGGTCATCCACAGCATCCACTCTTTCATTTCGCTGTCGAGGATGGGAAAGCTCTGCGACTTTCCCTGCTTTTTGAGCAGCGAACGGTAGGCGATGTTGCCGGCCTGCGAGGCGACGTAGAGGGGGCCGTAGAACTCGTCGAGGCGGCGGTTGACCATCTCCAGCTTGTCTTTGCGGCGGGCCAGCATGCGGGCGCTGAGAAAGGTGGCCAAGTAGCCGACAAAGGCCAGCAGAATGGTCAGCGCGGTGGCGTTATCGAGGATCTTTTGCAGCATATACATACGTTGGCCTGTTTTTTGGTGCTGGCAACGAGTATAGCGCGTGGCATCCCACCCATCGCAAAAAACGCGATGGATGGGGCATCTGAATCTTGGTTCCTGCACCATGCGATGCCGCTTGCGCAGGCGACATTTGGTTTTACTTTTGCAAGATGAACCCGCTTGTAATGGTTCTGCTTCTGTCTGAACGGAGCAGTTGCTTTGAGCTGCTGCGGTGATTGGCGGATGCAATGAAACGACGATTCCTCCGCTGATCGAGCGATTCACGATGCTTGTTCAGGTCGGGAAGGCTAGCCGCCGCGGCGTATTCACCCAGCAGAAAAAGCTGCCGGTGGCGGGGCAGCTTCCAGGCCGTGAAAATGCTGGCGTAATCTCGATGGAAGCAGGTGCGGCAGCGCACGGGATACTTTAGCCGGAATAGAAAAAAGATGTCGGCCAGCCGCAAGCGCGAGGTTCTCATTCTTGATGATTCACACCATGGACAATTCATCGTTAGCCACTCTCCAAAAAGATAGAGAAAGTTGCATCGCCGACGGTAGGCTAAATAGAGTCAGCCAGACCGCGCCGAGGAAGAAAATCGTCAGATGTGGGGAAAACGGGAAGAAAGAATGTTGCTTGCCGGCCACGCATTAAAATCCAAATCTCGGCCTGACAGCTTGATGCGATCAACCAGGCTCAGGCGCGCCGGATTCAATCGCAGTAACAAGATCATTACAGATTACAAATTACCGCCGTCCGTGACAGCTATCACAGGCGTTAAAGAAACAGATTTAAGGTGAGTTGCACCTTAGATTTTGCCGTGAAAACTCATCCATGACCAAAGAAGAATCCCCGCTCCGAGCAGAAGGATGAGCTCTGAGATTCCATTGCCGAGATGGGGCAGGCAGTTGGCCAAGAACGAGCCGAAGAAGAAGTACACGGGATAGTGAACCCAACGCATGATGGCATCCGGCACGACAATTTTAATGTAGACAAATGTTATCCAATATGCTCTATACTTTTGGAAATGAAAGCAAAAGGAGGTCTTGTGACAGATCAAGTGGCGAAGGTCAAACAGAATTATCTGGCGATTGTGGCGGCTGCTATCGCCTGCTTTGTCTTTGAGGCTGTTTGGTACACCATCTTCATGCGGCCTTGGCTGGCTGGTATCGGGCGCACCAGCGAGTGGCTGATGAGCGCGGCGGGCTATAACCCTGTCTTGCAGTACAGCACAGCCCTGCTTTCGGCAGTTGTCATCGCCGCGGCAATCTCCTGCTTGACTCAACTCACCGGACCGCAAACGGCGTTGCGCGGGATCAAGGTAGGGGCATTGCTGTGGTTCGGCTTTGTGCTCACCACCTGGTCCACCGAATACGTCTTCGAGGTCCGGCCGCTGAGCCTGCTGGGAATCAACGCTGGCTTCTGGCTGGGCGGAATGACGCTGATGGGTGCAATCGTCGGCGCTTGGAAGAAGAAGTAACTCTACCCGTCGCGCTACTCCGGCGGGGGATAGAAGGGCAGCTTGTCGTTCTTCTCGTTGGCGCGGCGGATGGTGATGTCGTCCAGTAACAGCGCGGGAGCGAGCACAGTCTCCGGCACTTCGCCAAAGGAGTTATCCACCCACAGATCCTTGCCCGCGGCCACCACGCCGGAGCGCAGCGCGCGCTGGTCCAGATCGTCGAGGGTTGCGCCGCGCACCAGTTCGCGCTTGCCGTCTAACGAGACGCGATAAAGCAGGCGCGGGGCCATTTTTCCGCCCATCGTCGAGAGATAGTAGACGCTCTGCAGGCCGCTATCCTTGGCCAAGCCGAGTAGTTTGACATTCAGCTCTTCGTCGGTGAAGCCGTTTTTGGCTGTGACGATGAAGACGCCGAGCGAGGGGTGGGGCGCCTGGGCAAGCCCGGCGCGTCCATGGCCGTTCGAGTTTGGAAAATCGCGCACCGGCTCGCGGCCAATCAGGTAGTTTTCCAGCTTGCCGTCCACCACCAGCTTGACGTCCTGGGCCGGAACGCCTTCGTCGTCCACGTCGTAGGCGCCCACCAGGCCTTTGCCGTTGTAACTCTTCATGCCGGGATTGTCCTCGACATTGAGGAACTCCGGCAGCACGCGCGCATGGTAGCTGGAGGCGAATGGTCCGTTGGTGCGGGCTTCGGTGCCGAGCCTGGGACGGGTGGCATCCACGCCTCTGCCGATCACCGAGCGCAGGATGTCAGCGCCGGCGTCGGCGCTGAGCAGCAGCGGACCGTGGTACTCCTCATCGACCAGCGGCGCTTTGCGCAGGTCGCTGAGCGAGGCGATATGGCGGAAGATGCGCTGGGCAAAATCGCCGTCGGAATCGAGATCGTCAAGCGAAGTGCCGGTGGTGGCGCAGGAGCGGTCGAGGCGCATGCCGTCATCGGCTTGCGCACCCACGCCAAAGCTGTCCTCAAAACCGCTCGCCGACTTGCGCACGATGGCGCCTTCGCTGTTGACGAGCCAAGTGGTGGTGACGCGCGCGGTAAAGCTGCTCAAGGAGTAGCGCACGTTTTTCTGGTCTACCTTCACATCCACGCCGGTGCGGTAAAGGCCGCTCTCCCGCGCCACGCGCTCGGTCCACGCGGCCTCATCCACATTCAGCTTGAGGGGAGTGGCGAGTGAAATGATGGGCTTCTCGTGGCTGAAGTCGTCGGCCTGGGGCGGTGTCTCAACCTGCTTGAGGGCGGCTTGCTTTTGCGCGTAGGCGGCCAGAGCGGCTTTGTAAGCCTGGTCGGTGGCCGACCAGAGCGCCGAGCGGAGGGCAATCGGATCGTCGTCGAGCGGGGCCAGCTCGGCCACACCGTCGCCACGGCCGCCGGAGCTATCGGTTTTGTAGTCGCCTACGCGCACAGTGACGCGCGCCACGCGCTCGCGGCTGCGACTGGAACCGGTGGTGGCGCCAAAGGCCGCGCTGGTCCCGAAGTTGTCGATCTCCTCGATGCGGTACTGGATGAAGAAAGGCTTCTGGAAGTCTTGCAGATGAAGATCGCTCATGTTGCGGTCGAGCTCAGTGAGCATGGCTTTGAGCACCGGGTCGCGCTCGGCATCGGCGCGGGTGGGCTGCTGCGCGGATACGATCAGGCTCGCGGCCATCAGAACGGACGCGGCAATTGGACGGATCGGGTTCATCGCCTTCCACCTCCTGTGAAAACAACTTTATAGGGAACTTTTGAAGCTCAAGGTATTGAAGGCCAATGGGAGCAGTTTTAAATCTGCCGGGCTCATGCAGCATTCTATCAAGTTGAGGGGGGCAGTTCGAAATACGGCCTCAGCGCAAATTTGAGGCGCCGTCCCTACGGGACTCCGGCGGCCTTTTTGCTGTTGCTTTCCCACCGTTGAAACGGTGGGCTAATTAACCCTGCGCCTACGGCGCGGGCTAGGTGGCGTTGTCCGCATGCGGCCTCAGCACAAATTTGAGGCGCCGTCCCTACGGGACTCCGGCGTCCTTCTTGCTGTTGCTTTCCCACCGTTGAAACGGTGGGCTAATTAACCCTGCGCCTACGGCGCGGGCGAGCTGGCGTTGTCCGCATGCGGCCTCAGCACAAATTTGAGGCACCGTCCCTACGGGACTCCGGCGTCCTTCTTGCTGTTGCTTTCCCACCGTTGAAACGGTGGGCTAATTAACCCTGCGCCTACGGCGCGGGCGAGCTGGCGTTGTCCGCTCACCATTGCGCCTACGGCGCGGGCTATTGCGCTGTCCGCGCTGTTGCTTTAGCAATACACTCCTGTTGGCTCCTTAGTGGGGCCACAAACAGTAAAGCTCCCGGTTCTGCCGGGGGATAATTACTCAGTGATTCTGTGCTTCTTGCAGCGGCTCTTTGATGCGCAAGCGGGGGATCACGATCAGAGTGATGGCAAACAGGAAGATTGAAGCGGCGACGAATTCCAAGTGCCCGATGCGCAGGTCTTCAAAGATCATTTTGACCGCAACCATCAGCAGCGCGAGGTAGCCGATGCGCATCAACTCCACGCGGCGCCAGCGCGATCCGGCAAAGGCCAACGCCAGGATGGCGGCGCAGATTGTGAAGGTGCGAATGAAAGCGATGTGATGAGAAGCGGGAGTAAGAAACGACGCGGCCAGCAGCACCAAAGCTTCCACCAGAAAGGCGGCCATGGCGCTGACGGCTAAAAGTGCTGAAACAAGATCGAGTAACTTTCTTTCGCCGGTGACTTCAAGCGCAGGCTTCCTCGCCATGTAGCAGACCACCGCGCTGAGCGCCGCAAGCAGCACGCTCCAGTGGGGCGCGCCCGGCAGCTCTCCCACTAGCGCGTGGAAGAAGTACAGGAGCAGTCCAGAGGCGATTGCGGAGGCGATCAGATAGGCCGCACCGTGGAGGTAAAGAAGCGGCCGGTTCCAGCGAATGCCGAGCAGGGTGACGGCCATTGCGGCTACGGCTAGGCTTGCAGACGCCAACGGTGTGGGCAGGCATAAGGCGCATCCCGCCACAAAGAGGGCGGCGCTCCAACTGCCGAAGACGCGCTCGTTGCGGCGTTCAGTGAGGCGACAGAAGATGCGCAGGACGGTCGCATAACCGGCGGCGGAAGAGAGCAGGCAAAAGACTCCGAAGACGATCCATCCGGCGTGGGAGAGATAGGCGAGTACGCAGCCGGTCAAAAGCAGAAATGCGACGGTGGCTTGAAGGGCTTTGAATGCGCTGATTTTGCGTGCGAAAAAGGCGGCTTCGATGACCGCGCATGCTCCGCTGATGAGAAAAAGAGAGAGAGATGGCAGAAGCAGCGGCACGGTTCCGAGCAATGGGTAATCCATGCGCTCGTTTGGCGGACTGGAATAAATATAGAATTGCACGGCGACGGCCAGATCAGCGACGACGGCCACCAGCGGGCTGACGCTTTGCCCATGGCCGCGAAAGGCGGTGACCTCGCTGAGCAGAGCCAGCAGCAGGAGGGCCGCGATAAATGGCAGCATTTCATGCGTGGCAATGGACAATGCAAAGGCAAGCGCGGCCACGGTAAGATGGGCGATCCAGAAGATGGATGTGAGATTGAGCTTCCACGCCACGGCAGAGGCGACGACTGCAAAAGCGCAGAGCACGGCGGCGCTTTCAACGGCGGTTAACACCTTGAAGCTCAGAGTCAGTTCCCAAATCATGGGAGCCAGAATCAGAACCGAGGTGCCGGCATAAACGAGAGTTGATAGACGGGCGCTGGCTCGCGCCGCGAAGAGGAGCCACAGGATTGCATAGGCGATGGCGAGGGCGGCAATCCAAAGTCTTGGAAAGGAACTGGATTCGGCCACGGCGCGCAGCAGATAGGCTCCGGCGATGCCAAGCATGGCTTTGCCGAGCACCGCAAATGCGCCGCCGGCAAGCGTGGCGGGCGATGGATGGCTGACCAGCGCCGTCTCGACTGGAGGCGGGATAACCGCGCCGGCCGATTGCGCCGGATGCTCGAGAGCGAAGACGCGCCGCTCCAGAGCTTCCATGCGTTCGGTCAATCGAACCATCGGATCTGGAGGATCGCTCATGCCATTCACCAGATGGAGGAGATTCCAATTCCATCAAGCAGATTTGGTTTTACCCGGCGGCCACAGTTTCATCTTTGGCCGCGGCCGGCCATGGCGGAAGAAGTTTGATCAGCACCCACAGAAAGAGCAGCGGCAGAAGGGTCAAAAAGGCAGCCATCAAAAATCCCTCTTTGGTCACCAGGCTCATCTTGTAGGTGGTGTATCCCAAAAAGCTTTTGGAGAACAACTGGCCGCCAATCACCACATTCCAGCGCATGGCAAAGACGCTGATCAGAATCAGAGAGCCGCAGAGAACGTAGATGCGCTTGCGAATAACTTCGGAGAACTTTACAACCTGCGTCAGGAAGAGCAGAACGAGCGGAACGAGCGTACCCAGGCAAAGCTGCAAGATGATCTGGGAAAACAGGAGCTTGGTGTGGACCATGAAATTCAAGCTGTTGAAGGATTCGTCGGCTTCATAGATGCGATGAATCAGGTCCAGCATCTCCAGGCTGAAGTCGATGATGAAGATGTAAAACATATACATGGCGATGGTGTCTACACAATGGATATCGATTTTTTGCTTGCGCAGTTTGGTGATCGCCATATAGAGCAGCATGACCCCGGCAACGCCCGAGACCATGGCGGAAAAGATGAAGACCACGGGCATGAGCGGCGAAGACCACCAGGGATTTGCCTTGATGGAGCCGAAGATGAAGCCGACGTAACCATGCAGCAGGAAGGCGGAGGGGATGCCGATCAAAGTGACAACCCAGCCCACCCGCTCGTCGATGGCCAGCGAGCGCTCGCTGATGTTGCTGGAGCCGAGCGTCATGACTTTGTAAACCATGCGCAGCAGGCCCTTGGAGGAGTGCGAAAGAAGCACGATGTCTTTGCGGTAGTCGAGCCAAATCTCGAGCACCAGAACGGCCATCAGATACCAGAGGTAGACGTATCCAAACATGGCCATGGCCGAGGTGGAGTGCGGCGTAAAGTACATCTCCGGCGAGCGTTCCGGATGGCCGAGATGAAACTGCAATGGGAGCGGCGCCACCAGCAGAAACGCCAGCGCCGTGAGCAGCGCCAGCCGGTAAGTGGGCTTGACCGCCTCGACGCGGAAGACGCGCTCGAGCGAAGCCAGAATGAACGCGCCTGCCACCAGACCCGTAATATACGGGTACAGAACGATCAGAACGCTCCATTGGAGTTCGATTTCGTTCGGGTACATGAAATTTTGAATACCGTTCATCAACTTAGCTCCTAGCTTCCAGCCACTAGCTACTAGCTCCTTCTTGTGGAGCCATAAGATTCAATCTCGCCGAAAACAAACTAGCAGCTAGAAGCTAGCGGCTAGCAGCTTTTACTTACCGCACCGAACCATCCAGCCCGTTGTAGAAGGCCTTTGCGCCGGTGGCCATCTGCGGTTTGAGCACCTGCACATCATGCGTCTTCAGGAACTCGTGAATCGGATCCTTGGGGTTTTTCAGATCGACAAGCTGGCGCGCTCCGGTGGGACAGTTTTCACAGCAAGCCGTGGTCAATCCTTTGGTGATGCGGTGATAGCAAAGCGTGCATTTGTCGGCGACCTTCTTCTCGGGATGAATGTAGCGGCAGCCATAGGGGCAGGCCTGCACGCAATAGGCGCAGCCCAGGCAATAGGTTTGATCCACCAGCACCACGCCATCCGGCGCCACGAAGGTCGCGCCCACCGGGCAGACCTGCGTGCAGGGCGAATCCGCGCAGTGGTTGCACATTTTGGGAACATAGAAGTACTTTCCGCTTGTATCGGTCGCAACCGGGAATCCTTCCTTGCCGCCGTCGGGCGAGATGACTTCGGGCGTAATCAGCGGATTGGCGGTCATCTCACCGGAGGCGGTCAGGGGCCAATCCGAGCGGTGATACTGCTCGACCCAGGTGCGGAAGTGTCCCTCCGGCACATCATTCTCGGTGGCGCAGGCGCGCACGCAGTTGCCGCATCCGATGCACTTGGGAATGTCGATCAACATGCCCCACCAGTGATCGGTCATCTTGTAGTTGGGCGCATCCTCGGGAGTTCCGGCAAGCACGGACTTCCAGGCAACCGCTGCCGCCGGCAGCAAAATCAGCATTTGACGCCGTGAAAGATTCATTTTGCACCTCCGGCGGCTGTCGCCGGCGCGTCCATTCCAGGACTATGCGGCTGATGACAGGTATCGCACGGCATTCCATTCGAGTGATCCGCCGGAACCACCTGCGGGAAATCCTTGGGCTTGGCCGCGCTCGCCGTATGGCAGCGCGCGCAAAGCACCGTGGTATCGGGCAAAACCGGCTTGACCGTGGCGGGATCATCGGCATGAAGAAGTATGGGCGGATCGGGCGGAAGGCTCAGCCCGGCAAAGGTGAGCAGACGGTTATATAGACCCGCCGGCGGCGCTGCTGGAGCCGGTTGCCGCTGCGCCAGCGCACCGTGGCAGGCCTCGCAGTTGACATGCGCGTGCTTGCCGGCAGCCTTCTTTGCCGCCTCGTCCGAGTGGCAGGCCTCACAGGTTTCGTGACCCACAAACTTCGCCGGATGCTTGGCTATATCGCCTAGAGCCGCTCCACGATAGTGCCCGTACTGGCCGAAGCTTTTGGGTACAACGTAGTGGCGCACCACCAGAAAAATCAAGAAGGCGAGGACAAAGAGTCCCGCGAATCGAAAGAGATGTCCAACATCCTTGAAAACGCCCATCAGGCACCAATCCCTTGAGATCAATCTCAGGAGGCCACTCGAACGCCTGGAGTGACCTGAAACACTTTCCGTGAGTTTAACCGTACTCCGATAGAAGGCTCGTTTGTATGTGAGGTAGATCACATAGTAAAGGAGCGCCGGGCGTGCCGCCGCTTGAGACGGACACCTCTATCCATCTTCCAAGTAATTTGTTTGAAAGGAGATAGTGCCGGAATTTTCGTGCGGAACAGGCGAGGTTGAGCCTAGCGATGAAATGTCATTTTTGCGATGGATTGCGGCGCGCTTTGGAAGACAGGATTGATCGGTGCAACGGAGATTCCAACCGGCGGCGCAAGCGGGATCAAGGCTGGCACGTGGAGAAGCCGGCGCTTGCCGGGACTATACTATCGCCATGATTCCCATTGGTTCGCATCCGGCATGGCATCCAGTGATGGAGACGCTGGCCTATGCATCAGGGTTCGCGGTCTTCAGATGGCTGCGCAGGCGGCAAGGCGACGTGGTGAGCGAGCCGCAGCGCTGGACGGTGCTGGCCGCGGCGGCAGTGGGTGCGCTGATCGGCAGCCGGCTGCTGGGCATCGCCGAACAATGGCCGACGGTGATCGAGGCCTGGAGGAGCGGCAGGCTTTGGGAGTTGCTGCTCTCGCCGGGCGGCAAGACGATCGCCGGTGGCCTGCTGGGCGGTTGGCTGGGCGTAGTGCTCGTGAAAAAGCTGAGCGGATTTCAGCAGAGAACGGGCGACTTGTTGGTGCTGCCGCTGTGCGTGGGGATTGCGGTGGGGCGTGTCGGGTGCCTGGTGGCCGGCCTGGCGGACGACACTTATGGAACGCCGACCACGCTGCCGTGGGCTGTGAATCTGGGCGATGGCGTGGGACGGCATCCGGTGCAGGTCTACGAGATTCTGTTTTTGATTCTTCTGGGAGTTGTGGTGAGCAGAAAAATGAAACTGCCGGACGGCGCGCGCTTCAGGATTTTTATGGCGAGTTATCTGGGATGGAGAATCGTGATTGATTTCTGGAAGCCGCAGCCGCTGATCGGCGGAATGAATTTGATTCAGTGGTGCTGCGTGGTAGGAATTCTTTTTCTGGTTTTGGATTTTGTTCGTGGAGGCAAGGAGCGCAATGAGCGAGCGGCTGTTTGATCGGATTCCATTTGCAAAGATCGTTACCGTGCTGGCGATTGTCTTTGGAATATCGCTGGGGTTGTGCGGAGCAACGGCTTTTCTTTCGAATGTCGTTGACGGAGGCGGTCGCGGCATCATGAACTTCCTGATCGGTTTCGGAGTTCTGGAAATGATAGCAATTGTGCTGTCGGCAGTTGGGCTGGTGATGACGCTCATCGTGTTTGTGACACTTTTGATTTTTAGAGGCTTTTCAAAGAAAGTGTCACAACCGCAGAAATTTTTTGAAGACGAAGATGATACAAAGAACGAATGAGCTTCCTGATATGCACAGAGCAGGCAGGAAGGGAGCAATCGCATGGTGAAGAAAAAATTGCTGACGCTGGCTGCCGTGGCGGGGATTCTGGCTTGCGGGGCCTGCTTTTTTGGACCGCTGCCGGAGCGCACGCCTCCACCAGCGCCTCCAACTATTCATGGTACGTTCGATGGGATTCAGAAGATTCGCGTCGAGGTTGAGAATACTTCGCCGACGCATCATTTGGATTCAGCCGCATTGGCGCAGAAGATTGCCGATACCATCAATGAACAATCCTGGAAGTTGAAGATCAACGCTCATGTTGGCAAGCAAGCTGAAGGCGAGGATGCGGTTCTGGCTGTCACCATTTTGAGCGAGACTGCGGAGCCTGCGAAATCAGGACGCGTGAGATTCCTCATCAAGGACTCGGCGACGCTGATGAAGTTGCAGAGTGTGGTGCTGTGGCGAGAGACGGATGCCGAGAATTCGATCGAACGTTATTTTCCAAAGGAAAATCCAACATATGTCTGGATGGAGCCGGCGATTCCAGGTGAAGTGGGCAAAGAGGTGAGCATCTATCTGGTGAATCGCATGATGAGCGTTGATCGAAGCGAAAACTTGACGGCATCACCAGCTGGTCGATAACGCAAGATTGAGCGACGACGCGAGAGGATTTGAATGACGGAGAAACTTCGGCCTTATCTGTTTTATGATGTGGCGATCTCGATCTGCTCGACCTGCTACAGGCGCGTGGATGCGAAGATTGTCTTTGAAGACGGCAAGGTCTGGATGCTGAAGCGATGCCCGGAGCATGGCCATGAGCGCGTGCTGGTGGCCGACGATGTGGAGTACTACCGGCGGGCGCGCGAGGTGTTTATCAAGACGCCGGAGCAATCGATGGTTTACAACACTCCAGTGAAGCATGGCTGTCCGTATGATTGCGGGATCTGTCCGGATCACGAGCAGCATAGCTGCCTTGCGCTGGTCGAGATTTGTGATGCGTGCAACTTGACCTGCCCGATATGCTACGCGGGCAGCGGGCAGCACCGGAGCGAGTTCCGCACGCTGGCGCAGATCGAGGCGATGCTTGACTGCGTAGTGCGCAATGAAAAAAATCCTGACGTGGTGCAGATCTCGGGTGGTGAGCCGACATTGCATCCGGATTTTTTTCGCGTGCTGGAGATGTGCAAAGAGCGGCCCATCCGCCACTTGATGGTGAATACCAACGGCATCAAAATTGCGCAGGACGAGGAGTTTGCCAAGCGCCTGGCAGGCTTTATGCCACAGTTCGAGTTGTATTTGCAATTCGACTCTCTTGAGCGCGAGACGGTGAAGCGATTGCGCGGCGCGGATTTGTTGGGGATTCGTGAGAAGGCGCTGGAGCGGCTGAACCGCCTGGGGATTTCCACCACGCTGGTGGCGACGGTGGAGCGCGGCGTGAACGATGGCGAGTTGGGCGCGATTGTAAACTTTGCGCTGACGCAGCCGGCGGTGCGTGGAGTGACCTTTCAACCGGTGCAGCAGGCGGGGCGCGTTCTCGGCTTCGAGAGCGCGCAACACCGCCTGACGCTGACCGAGGTGCGGCGGCGCATCCTCGAACAGACAAGCGTATTCAAAGCGGAGGATCTGATTCCCGTTCCATGCCATCCCGATGCGCTGGCCATGGCCTACGCCATCAAAATGGGCGCCAAGACGATTCCGCTTACCGGAATGATTCCGCCGGAGGTGCTGATCAACGGCGCAAAGAATACGATTGCCTATGAGCGCGAGGCGGGTTTGCACGAGCATTTATTCAAATTGTTTGCGACCAATCATTCGCCGATTGGCCAGGCTTCCACATTGCGCGAGCTGCTGCTCAGCCTGCCGCGCGAACTGCTTTGCTGCCTGCCCAAAACATTGCTGCCCAAGGAGATTGGTTACAAGGATTTGTTCCGCGTTCTGATTGTGCAGTTCATCGACGCCGAAGCCTTTGACGTGCGCAGCGTGAAGAAGAGCTGCATACATATTGCGCATCCCGACGGCAAGAGGCTGATTCCATTCGACACGTTTAATATGTTTTATCGCAGCGATCTGGAAGCGGCGCGCCTTGCAGGCCTGCGCGGCGAAGACAAGGAAATCTGCCATGCATGATTTGATCCAGCGCATTGCCGGTCAATCCATCAATCCTCAACTGTTCATTGCCGGAATGAGCACGATCTATTGCACCGCCTTGATTCTGTTGATGGCGGCACTGGCCAAATTTCTGGAGCACGCCGCGGCGCCGCAAAAGATTGCGCGCAAGATCTGGCACCCATTTTCGACGCGCGAGATGATCCTGTGCATGGCGGCCCTTTTTCCTTTCTGGCTGCGGAGCATTGGGCAAATCAAAATGAGTGCCGCATTTCAATCGGTTTATTTTGGCATTGGCTTTGTCTTGATTCTTTGCGCGGTTCTCTGGCATATCTGGGCCAAGTTCAACATTCGTGCGATGTGGTCCGATGGGATTGAAATCAAGCAGGATCACCGGCTGATCTCGACGGGCGCGTATGCGCTGGCCAGGCATCCGATGTATGCGTCCTTGCTGCTGTGGTGCTGGTGCGCAAGTTTCCTGATGTTCAACTGGATTACACTGACACTCACGACTCTGGTGATTCTGCCGCTGATGATAGCCCGCGCGCGCGCCGAAGAAAGAGAACTCAGCAAAGTGCTGCCGGGTTACGTTGCCTATCAAGAGAGCGTGCATATGTTGACGTTCACCGTGCGCGGCTTTCATGCCGTTGCCGTCAAGATAATGGCGATCATTCTGCTTGCCTTGACCATTTGGCAGGGCCTGAATCTATCCGGCATGATTCTCCTTTTTGTGATTCATCTTTACCTGGGATACAGTCTGACGCCGGAGAAGGTTGCCTTCTCTTATCGCTCCAAATCCTGGATGATGATTGTTGTGTGGAGCTTGAGCTTGCTGTGGCATCCAGTGTATTATCTGCTCTACATTCTTGTGGCAATGTTTGTTTACGGGCTGAAGTTCAACTGCCCGTGCATGATGATTTACAACAAATACCAGCGATGCCCGTGCTATGACCTGGCGGCTAAGTGCGTTGTCAAGAACCCGCCGGCGCGATGAGATCAAGCATCAACCGATCAACGGCGGTTTTTTACTCAGCGGCAATTCGGTCTACACCGTAAGCATTCAGTACATCCGCCAGCGTTACGACGCCCTGGAGTTTATGAATATCAGCCCGGTGAACGACGGGCAATAGATCAAGGTAGTACGCGCTCATTCGTTCGAGAGCCACATGGAGCGGATGATCGGTGTGGAGGTGCGGAACTGAGAAGGGTTCCACAAGCTCTTTCAGCGGCAGCTCTTTTCTTCCATCGACAAAGGCGCACTGCAGCGTCTCTTTGGTCAGCATTCCCAGGAAGTAACCCTTCTCGGTCACGGGCCAATTGCGGATCTCGCTGGCGCGTGTTTGTTCGATCCCATGCTGAACGGTCGACTCCGCAGGCAGAGTCTCCGGATTCATTCGCATGATTTGAATCACGGTGCGCTGATTGGGTTCGTTGCGCGTCTCATGGCTGGGCAGATGAATGCCGTCTTGATGAGCCAGAGCTTCGTAGATGGGCTGCTTTTGAAATCGAGAAGAGATGAAAAAGCTGGTCAGGTTGGCAATCATCAGCGGCACAATGACGGCGTAGTCGCGCGTCATTTCAAAGATCATCAGCACGGAAGTCATGGGGACGCGCACGATGCCGGCAAAGAGCGCGCCCATGCCGACCAGCGCATACGCGCCGGAGGTTGCGGTGTATGCCGGAAACAGACCATGGGCCAGCGTGCCGATGGCGCCGCCCAGCATGGCGCCAAGAAACAAACTTGGGCCGAAGATGCCGCCCGCATTGCCGGAGGAGTAACTCACGGTGACTCCAACCAACTTGAGAGCCACCAGCAGCAACAGCAATTTCAACGCCATGGTTCCGTTGAGCGCGCTGCCGACGTAGGTGTATCCGACACCCAAAACCTGAGGCACAAACAAGCCCATTAATCCAACCGTGACGCCGCCCACGACGGGATGCCACCAGCGCGTTTTCACAGGCAGGCGGAGAAAAAACTTTCGCATGCCCAGCAAAAGCCTGGTGAAGGCCACCGACAGAAAACCGCCGGCGATGCCCAGCAGGGCGTAAATGGCCAGTTCGATGGGATGCACCAGGGTATATTGCGGCACTTGAAAGAGCGGATTATTGCCCAGCAGCAGGCGCATCACGGCCCAGGATGTGGCGGAGGCCAACACGACCGAACCCAGAATCGGCGCGTGCATATCGCCCATCACTTCTTCGAGGGCAAACAGGACAGCGGCCATCGGGGTATTGAATGCCGCGGCAATGGCGGCTGCCGCACCCACCGGAATCAAAGCCTTTACTTTTTCCGGGCGCAAGCCGAGCCACCGTCCGAGGACTGATCCAATGCCAGCGCCGACCTGTACCGACGGACCTTCGCGGCCCAGCGGAATTCCGCTGGCCAGCGTGGTTGCCGTGCAGAAGAATTTTCCGAGCACCGTGCGCAGGGAAATCACCCCGTCCCGCGCGAAGAGGGCGGCTTTGGTTTGAGGCACGCCGCTGCCGCGGGCGTTTGGAAAAAAACGATAGAGCAGAAAACCCATGGCGAGCGAGCCGGCAACCGGCACCAGCACCTGCCTCCAGGCGGCGCCATTCACCGGATAGAGGCGCATTCCAAGCCGCTCCGTAACCACAATGAACGCGACGACGGCGAGTCCGGTGAGCGCGCCGATCAGCAGCGACAGAAGAAGAAACACCTGCTCCTCGCGCACTTGAAGATGAGCGGCGGCGCGAGGCCAGAGGGTCGTAATCCATTTCACTTTGGTCGGATTCTCGCTGGTGGGAGCGGCGGACATATTTTTAGTTTACGCGAACCTGTGCCGGATCACACCAGCTTAAGCGCCGTTCAGGATCATTTGAACAGGCCCAGGTTCGCATCAATCAGCAAAGCCGGCGAGCCAGATGCGTTTCTGGATTGGGTCAGAAAGGATTGCAACTCAAGTCACCGGTTATTGTGAGTGGAGCGGAATCAAAAAAACGCGGTTGGTTTCGGTTGAATTTTCGCCATGCAGCTTTGGCCGGAATGCTTTCAATAACGCAAGCCAAGCCTTAAAGGAAACTCCTCTTCGTCATCCTCGAGCGCGCGCATGGCGCAGTGCTCCTGGATTTGCGCGCGCTGCCAGATGCGCATCAAGCCGTGGGCTGCCACCAGGCCTGCGGCGGCAATAGCCATATGTCGCGCATCCGCTTCCATCCACTCTTCCGCGCCGATTGGCAGCAGAGAAACGATGGGAAGGAAGATGGCATATTTGACAATGGAAAAGGCGATGTTCGTCTCTTCGCGCCTGGCTTCTCCGCTGAAGGGCAGCGTCTTTACGTTCAAGAAGAGGATGTCCGTGAGCAGCAGGCAGAGAATGACGGCGCAGAGCAGTTGGCTGGCGGTTGCTGACATTGTAAGCATTACTGACGGCGCAACTGAACGCGAAGCAAGCAGGAAGCTGACAGCAAGAGTCAAGCCCCAAAGAAAGGCCCAGAGTTTGGCGGCTTGAAGCTGGTTGATGGCGGTTGAAGATTTTGCGGGGTTGCCATTGACTGCGCGAAAGATCCAGCTTCCTTGCCGATTGCCGGGCGAGAGAAAGGCCGTGCGCAATCCGGCAATCGTCCAGAAGGCGATGACTCCGAGCGCCGCGCGGAGGCCGTCCGGCGAGAAGTCGATGTGCATTTTTTGATGTGCGATATGAATGCGCAGAATGAGGGCAATCACCAGCGAGAGTCCGGCGCCGCCGTAGATGACGAGATAGATCCGATAGCGCTCAACGCGCAGCAGCGTCTGGCTGATGAAGTGAAAGACGGCGCGGCTGTTGGGCGCGCGCAGGATGGAGGCGTGCATCAACTTGACCAGCGGCCAAGCAAGCCGGTTGCGCGTTGAGCGCGAGCCGGAGCCCTCGACCAACTGATGCATTCGGCGCAGATAGGCAACAGGGTAAGTGAGCAGGAGCAAGCCGGCAGTGGTGAGCAGAGCCGCGCATCCGATTTGAGCGAGGCGCGAGTAGATGGGCAGCGCGGAGGCGCCTTCCATGATGCGCTGATCGATGGCCAAAAACCAGAAGGGCGGGAAAAAATAAATGAGTGCCGAGCCGGATTCAAAAGCGGCGGAGACCAATGCCGAGATCAACGGATAGAGAAGAAAAACCATCAGCAGCGCGGCGATCAACAACCCTTGCAGCAAGAGAGAAATTTTGCGAAAGATGCGCTCGCCCAGCGCGGAGAGCAGCACGCCTTGTAAAGCCAGAATAAAGGTTGCAGCAAAAAAGCCGCTGGCCGATACGGCCACGAGATGAGCGGCGAAGAAGCGCGCGATATGCGGCGGATCAGCAACCACGGGAAAGATGAGCAGGCCGAGCAGATTGGCATCGAAGAGGAAGCCGAAGACAAAGATCAGAATCGCGGCCACGCGCGCCATGAAGAGGCGGCGATTGGGAATGGGCAGTGTGGTCAAAACAAAAATGTCCAGCAGATCGGGAAAGAACATATCCCATTCAAAGACGGTGGCGATGCCGATGGTGACGAAGGAATAAACGATGAAGAAAAAGTGATGACCGACCTGCGTCCAGTAGGAAGGCGGCTTGGGCGGCCAGCCGAAGAAAGGATGATAGAGCGGCCAGAGATACATGGCGAAGAAGAAGCCAGGAATGCCGCAGGCGCAGGCGATCTGCACCATGCGCGTTTTGGCGTCGCCGTCGGGCGAGGCGGTTTCGTGATTGAAAAAGCGCTCGAGAAAGTGGCGCACTAGCAGCGAGAACTGGCTGCGCCGCGGCGCGCGCACGGGGCCCAGCGCGGATTGCGCGTTGAGCGAAAGCGGCTCGGTGTACATCAGAAGGCGCTGGACAAATTCAGCCATGGATTTGCATCACCTCCACCATTTGGCGCGCCACGGAACGCGTCTCCTGCTGTTCGACCAGTTGCGCAAAGACGCTTTCCAGATTGGGAAGGCGCATCAGCCGAGCCAGTTCCGAGGGCTGCGCGTCGGCCAGGATTCGGCCCTTGGCGATTACGATTACACGGTTGCAGAGCTGCTCGACGACCTCGAGAACATGCGAAATGTAAATGATTGTTTTGCCCTCGGCCGAGAGCAACTCCAGCAGGTCTTTGAAGAGGCGCGCGGAAACGACATCCAGGCCGGAGAGCGGCTCGTCGAAGATCAGCAGCTTGGGATCATGTAGCAGAGCGGCGGCAATCAGCACGCGCTGGCGCATCCCCTTCGAGTACGAAGAGATGGGCGAATGCTGCCACGAGTCGAGATTCAGCAGCTTCAGCAGGCCGGTCGCCTTGGCCTCGATCAGCGCTTCGCTCATGCCGCGCAACCGGCCCACCAGTTGCAGATACTCGAGGCCGGAAAGGTAGTTGTAGAGATGCGCTTCCTCCGGCACATAACCGAGCACGGCGCGGAAGGCGGTCCTATCCTGGGCGATCTCCTGACCGTTGAAATAGACGCGCCCTTGGTCGGAGCGCAGAATGCCGGTGATGATTTTGACGGTGGTGGATTTGCCCGCGCCATTCGGCCCAAGAAAGCCGACGATCTCGCCCGGCGCGACGCTGAAGCTGACATTGGTAATGGCGGGAATGCCGCGAAAACTCCGCGAAAGATTTTGCAGTTCAAGCATGAGGCCGGTCTCCGATTTCGAAACAAATGAGCAAATGCCCGGTGTGTGTTGCGTGCAGGATTTGCAACCGGAAGGCATGGCGGGTTGCGTTGTGCGAGGAAGCGTTTTGAATACGCAGAGTGAGTTGAAGCCGATGGTTGAATTGAAGCGCGATGTGCCAATTGCCGCAGCGCTCTTGAGGCTGTTGAGCGCGCATTGGAGCTACAACAAGAGCCGCGAATACGAGCACCGAGATGAGCGGCATTTTCATGGACATTCTCCAGAATCGAGGGGCAATTGCACGGCACGGCTGAATCCGTGCTTTTTCAAAACGATTCTTCATTGGCCGTTACGCGGATGAGAATGCGGTTCAAGATCCCAATCGCGCCTACCCCTATGTAGCAAACTTCTTATGGGCTTGTCAAGCAGTTTGCTACATAGGTACAATGCATCATGGCTTCAGAGGCAAAACTTTCGCACACCGCGGCAATGATCCTTCAAGCGCTGGACGCCGGATTTGTTTATGGATTCAGCATTATGGAGATGGCCGGGTTGCCCAGCGGCACGGTTTATCCGGCGATGCGCCGCCTGGAGCGCGACGAACTGATTCTTTCGAAGTGGGAAAAGCAATCGATTGCCGACGCCGAGCAGCGGCCACCCAGAAAGTACTACAAGTTGACCGCGGCGGGCAGGGCGACGCTGCTGGCCTCGCGCCGCCGATACCCGCTGCTGGAGCGGTTGATTCCTTCAGAGACGGTGAGGGCTGAGGAGGCCAGAAGCCAATGAAGCCTTCTCTGAAGCCGGCATTCGATGCCGCTGATCAAATGCTTCTCGGTTGCGCCGCGCGGTTTGTGCCGGGCCATCGGCGCGCCGATTGGCTGCGCGAATGGAAGGCGGAGTTGTGGCATGTTCGGCAAGAGCGCGCGCCCATGGAGCAACTCTCGTGGCAGGCCGAGCGTGAGATTGCGGGCTTTTGCCTGGGCGCTTTTCAGGATGCTTTTTGCCTTTGCCAACCGCGCTTGCGATTGGGGCCGCTGCTCACGGCGCTGCAAGGATCCGCCGCGCAGTGCCTCTTGACGCTGACAGGATTTCTGGTTCTCAGTTACGGGATTGCATGGCTTGCGCCGGGCGTGCGCGCGGAGCGGATGATCTCCGCGCCGATGCAAAATCCGGGGCTGATTTTGATTCAGTATGCCGATTGCGACGCCACAACGATCGAGCCTCAGCAGTACCTGGCGTGGAAGAATCGCCACCACAGCTTCTTTGACGACTTTGCTTTTTATCGCGTCAGCGAAGAAAGCATTCAGGCGGAAGGCGAGAGCGGGACTGCGCCCAGAGATTCCTGGAAGGTTGCACAGGCCTCCTCCAATTTGCTTGCTCTGCTGGGATTGCCGGTGCGCTATGCCGCATTGGAGAGCAACTCTGCTCTGCCCCAGGTGATCTTGAGTAAAAGCTTTTGGAAGATCGAGTACGGCGCCGATCCGCGTATTGCGGGGCGAGTGGTGCGCATTGGCCAGCGTCGCGCGCGCGTGGCTGGCGTGGCGGCGGGGGATGCATGGAATCTGCCGGGGAAGATCGGCGCATGGCTCGTGCAGCCGGATTCGACGCTGGCCGCCAGCGGCAGTGGATTCATCGTGGCTCATTTGACCGCGGCCGGCCAAAAGAAGATGTGGGCGCCGGTGATGCAGATTAACGAATACGACGAGGACGAAGGCCCCAGATTCTTCGGATACAACATCGATCAATGGCAACCCGGTTCCTGGGGCATTTACTGGCTGGGCATTGTTTTTGCCTTGATCTCGCTGCCCGCCGTCACTAGTGTCTCGCTGGGCGAATACAGCGTGAATGCCCGCAAAACCTCCTTGAGCCGGCGGCTCTACCGCTGGAGCTTTTTCTCGGCCAAGATCGTGTTGCTGATGATGATCGATTACTTCTTCACGCTTGATCTCGCTTACTTCCGCACCGCGCAATCCGCGCAAGTCTCGGCGAGCATTCAGATGATTGCCGCCTTCGTCTTCTTTCTTTTCGGATTGCGCTGGGCGCTGCTCGATCATCGCCAGCGCTGCCCAGTCTGCCTTCGCCGGGTTGAGCATCCGGTCGAGGTTGGTTTGGCCTCGCGAACTTTTCTTGCATGGAACGGCACCGAGATGATGTGCATGGGCGGCCACACGCTGCTGCACATTCCCGCGCTGCCTACAAGCTGGTTTGACGCGCAGCGATGGCTCTATCTGGATACATCCTGGGAGTTTTTATTCGTGGGATCGAGCGTGGGATAAGAGAGGCGAATCCCGCGGGATGCGGGATGGATCCGGTCCAGGCTTTTGCAACCATCCTTGCATCAACGGTTCGGTTATCGGTGCATCCCGCGACCGTTTTCACGCATAACTTATTGTGGATGAGTTTCGGCCGGCGCGCTCGCGGGCAGCGCGCTCGACGTAGCCAGAGGCGCGCAGGGCGGCCAGCGGATCGGCGGGCAAACCGCGCGCCGTGCGCCATGCGGCGGCGAGCGGGCGCACATCGCTCCAGAATGCGCCGCGGAAGAGCTCTTCGGCGGCGACCAGATCGCAGGAGCTTTGCAACTCGGCAAGCTGCTCGCGATCCACCAGCGCGGCCTTGAGCCATAGATCCTGCGCGGTGACCACGGTCTGCACGGTGGCTTCGATCTTGCCCTTCAGATTGTGGCTTTGGTCGATCATGAAAGCGATTTTGCCGCCTCGGCCATCGGCGCGTCCGGAGTGAATCTCGTGGAAGATGCGGAAGATCTGGTAGGGATCGATGGAGCCGAGGGTGAGGTCGTCGTCGGCATAGCGGCGGTCGTTGAAGTGGAAGCCGCCCAGCAGATTGGTGTGCAGCAGCCAGGCGACAATCTGCTCGATGTTCTGCGCGGGCAGATGATGGCCGGTGTCGACCAGCACGCGGGCTTGCGGGCCGGCAGTGCGCGCCAGGTGCGAGCTCATTCCCCAGTCGGCGATATCGGTGTGGTAAAAGGCCGGTTCAAAGGGCTTGTATTCGATCAGCAATATCTGCTCTGGCGCCAGATGGCTATGGGCGGCGCGGAGTGCCTCTTCCAGCCAGCCGATGCGCCGGCGGATGCTTTGCGTGCCGGGATAATTTGAGCCGTCGGGCAGCCAGAGCGAAAGCTCGCGCGAGCCGAGGGCCTTGGCAATCTCGATGGAATCCAGCACATGATGGAGCGCCTGCTCACGGATGGCGACCGATGGATTGCAGAGGGAGCCGAATTTGTACTGCTGATCCTGAAAGAGGTTGGGATTGATGGAGCCGGCGCGGACGCCGAATTTGCTTGCCAGAGCTTGCACTTCGGGCACATCGCCGAGGCCGTTGGGCAGATCCCAAAGGACGTGCAGCGCCATCGTAGGCGTGACGCCGGTGAGGCGATTGACCTCGGCCGCGTCAGCGAATTTTTCTTCGAGGGTGGAAGCGGAGGCGGGCTGGGTGAATTTGCCAAAGCGCGTGCCGGTGTTGGCAAAGCCCCAGGAGGGAATTTCGATCTGGAAGGTATCCAGGGCTTGGGCGGCCTGGTCGAGAATTGCGGATTCCGAAGAGGGCATGATGGTATTACCTCAGCTTGGCGGAGCGGGTCTTTGCCGGTTTGGGCTCTGATTCTTTGGTGGAAGCGGATTCGTCGTGGACCAGAATTACGTTGAGAAAGCGTGGTCCATGCACGCCTTTGATGCGGGTCATTTCAATGTCAGCCGTGGCGCTGGGGCCGGAGATCCAGGTGATGAGTTCAGGCGGCTCTTGAAAGCGGTTGAAGTACTCGGGCAGCGTTTCGACGACTTGGGAAGCGCGCAGCACGATCAAATGCCAGTCGGGCAGCAGGGAGAGCACGCGGCGTCCCTCGCTCTCCGAGTGGTGCAACACAATGGTTCCCGAATCGGCGACGGCGCAGGAGCAGGCGGTGAGCACGCCTTCAGCCTCTTCGATCTCGGCGGTTGCAAGGCCGCGATCAATCTTCCAATCAACGCCCGCGGCCAGCCATTCGTCCGGCACTCCCGGCGGAACCACAAAACTGTGGCGACCGCTGGCGGCGAGCCGCGCCTGAATGGCCGCGGGCAGCTCCGCCGGAGTGGCTTCCGTTACTTCGGCATCGTACTCACGCAGCCGTTCGATGATCAGCTTGACGCAGGCCTTGGGGCGCAGTTGTCCTTGGTGGGTGTAGCTGCGCGACAGCGCGGCATAGGCAGCCGCTCGGTCAGGGCCAGCGGAGACACCTTCAGTGGCTGAGCGAATGTTGTCCAGAATGTGTTGCCGAGAGGAGACAAAAGCGCTCATTGGGCCTCCTTGTTGGGCGCGCGTTTGGACCACCACTCGTGGAAGCTCTCTTTGGGCAGGCCGCGCAGGTCGCGGGTCTGGGTCCACTTTCCGCCCACACTGGGCAGAGAGTGAATCCAGCCGTCTTTGGCGGTGAAGAGCTTGAGGCCGATGCGACCACACCATTGCGCCGCGTGGAAGCGCCATGCCTCGGCAAAGAGCCAATTGGCAATGCGCAGGCCGATATACATGGGATCGAAGAAGCGGAGTTTTTGTTTACGCTCCTGGTTGACCACTTGCCCGCGCAGCTCCAGCAGCACTTCAGGAATATTGATCTTCACCGGGCAGACTTCGTAGCAGGCGCCGCAGAGCGATGAGGCAAAGGGCAGCGATTGCGCGTGCTGCATCTGCATCAATTGCGGCGTCAGGATGGCCCCAATCGGCCCTGGATAGACCGAGCCGTAGGCGTGGCCGCCGGTCTGCCGGTAGACCGGGCAGGTGTTCATGCAGGCCGCGCAACGAATGCACTTCAGCGTCTGCCGCTCCTTGCTCTTGTTCAGGATCGACGAGCGGCCATTGTCCAGCAGAATCACATGGAAGCGCTCTGGGCCGTCGCCGTGTGTGACGCCCGTCCAGAGCGAGGTGTAGGGGTTCATGCGCTCGCCGGTGGCCGAGCGGGCGAGCAGTTGCAGCATCACTTCCAAATCCTGGAAGCGCGGCAGCACTTTTTCAATGCCGGCGATGGTAATCATCGCCCGCGGCAGAGTCAGGCACATACGCCCGTTGCCTTCGGATTCAACGACGGAGACTGCGCCCGTCTCGGCGATCAGAAAGTTCGCCCCGCTGATCGCCGTCGGAATGGAGAGAAACTTTTGCCGCAGAAAGGCGCGGGCGGCATTGGTCAACTCCTTGGGATCGTCGGAGAGCTCTTTCAGGCCCATGCGCCGCGCAAAGATCTCGCGGACCTGGCTGCGATTGACGTGCAGCGCCGGGACGACAATGTGCGATGGCTCCAGCTCGCCCAGTTGCAGAATGATCTCGGCCAGATCGGTCTCAAAGGGGGCGACTCCATTGGCCTCCAGATAGGGATTCAACTGAATCTCGGCCGAGGTCATCGTCTTGATCTTGATGACCTCTGTGGCCTTCTCTTCGCGCAAAATATCGAGGATGATCCTGCGCGCCTCATCGGCTTCGGCGGCCCAGTGAACCGTGCCTCCGGCGGCGGTGCAGCGCTCTTCAAACTGCTCCAGGTATGCGCCGAGATTATCGAGGGCGTGTGTGCGGATCGCCGAGGCTGCTTCGCGCAGCGCCTGCCAGTCGGTTTTTTCGGCCACTAGCCGGGCTCGCTTGGCCTGGATCACGTCAATGGCGTGGGCCACATTCTTGCGCAGTTGTGGATTGCGCAGGACCGGCAGAACGGCCTTGGGGAAGGGAAGCGCCTTGCGCGGATCTAGCTCAGGGTGGGCGCTGGCGGACTGGCTCATAGCGTCACCTCCGCCGGGGCGTCTTCAGTGCTGGCCAAAATCTGCGCCAGATGAATCGTCTTCATGCCCGCGTACTGCCGGTGCATGGCGCCGCCCAGATGCATCAGGCAGCTATTGTCGAGCGCCGTGCAAAACTCCGCGCCGGAGGCCATTACATCTTGCAACTTGACGGCCAGCATCGCCGATGAAACTTCAGCATTTTTTACCGAAAAAGTTCCGCCAAAGCCGCAGCAACGGTCCACATTATCAAGCGGCAGCAGCGTCATTCCGCGCACCTTGGCCAGCAGCCGGTATGGCCGCTCGCCCAAGCGCAGCGCGCGCACGCCATGGCAACTGGCGTGGTAAGTGACGCGATGCGGGAAGTATGCGCCCACATCCTCGACCCCCAGTTTGTCGATCAGAAATTCGCTCAGCTCAAAGACCCTCGGCAGCAGCGCCTCAAACTCCCGGCGCAAATCCGGGCTGCCAAGCTCCTCAATCAACCCAGGGTACTGATCGCGCATCATGGCCACGCAGGAGGAGGAGGGGATGACTACGGTTTCGGTCTCCTGATAAAGCCGGATAAAGCGTTTGGCCTGCGAAAAGGCCTCGCCGCGAAAGCCCGTGTTGGCATGCATTTGGCCGCAGCAGGTCTGCTGGGGATGGAAGTCCAACTTGACGCCGAGCCGCTCCAGCAGTCTCACTACGGCCCTGCCGGTCTCCGGGAAGAGCGTGTCATTATAACAGGTGATAAAAAGCGATGCGCGCATCCCAGCCACCATTTGCCGCTTTGCTAAAGATCGAAGAGTAATGCTACTCGATAGGAGCGCAATTTGTCGATTTATCTGCGAAAGCTGCGGATAATCGTTATGTATTCCCGCGCGGCGAGTGTGATCAACTCCGGTTTGCCGTCGGCGATGGCCTTGAGATTGACGAGGTCGCTGCCCACGCCCAGGGCAAATGCCCCAGCAGTCAAAAACTCCGCCGCGGTGGCCAGCGAAACGCCGCCGGTGGGGATCAATTCGATCTGCGGCAGCGGGCCTTTGAGCGCCTTCAAGTAACTCGCCCCGCCCAGCGCGCTGCACGGAAAGACCTTCACCACATCCGCGCCCGCCTCCCAGGCTGTCACCACTTCGGTGGGCGTCAGCGCTCCGGGCATCACCGGCACGCTGTAACGGCGACAGATTTCTATCGTCTTCAAATTCAGCGATGGACTTACAATAAACTCCGCCCCGGCCAGCATACATGCCCGCGCCGTCTCGGGATCAAGAACCGTGCCGGCGCCGATTAGGATGCGCCCATTGGTCTCGCGCACTAACTGGCGGATAACTTCCAGCGCTCCAGGAACCGTCATGGTTACTTCCAGCGCGGTAACTCCGCCGGCCTCAATGGCCGCAGCCAGAGCCATTGCTTCGTCCACCGAGTTAGCCCGCAAAACCGGAAGCAAGCCAATCTCGCGGATGCGCGTCAATACTTCTTCTTTCTTTAAACTCATAAAGTTCTCCTTTACCGCGAAATCCGCGCCGCGCCTCCGCCCATTACGCGCATTACCTCAGCCAGACTGGCCGTGCTGGTATCTCCCGGCGTAGTCATGGCCAGCGCGCCGTGAGCCACGCCGCACCGCACTGCCCAATCGATTCCCTTGCCGGAGAGCAAGCCGTAGATAACTCCAGAGGCAAAGGAGTCACCACCGCCAACGCGGTCCAGAATCTCCACATTGCGCTGCGGCACATGAACAATCTCTCCCGCGTGCAGCGCAATCGCGCCCCATGCGTTCTCGCTGGCCGAGTGCGCGGTGCGCAGCGTGGACGCAATAACCTTCAGATTCGGATAAGCGGCCGATAACTCCCGCAGCATCTTCTCATAACTCGCAATCGGCAGCTCGTCAAAGCTATCGCTGACTCCCTCCAGCTTCACGCCTAGCACAGCGGAGAAATCTTCTTCATTGCCAAAGAGAACATCCACTTTGCGCACTAACTCGCGATTGACTTCCTGTGCCTTCGCTTTGCCGCCAATCGACTTCCACAAGGATTCACGGTAATTCAAATCATAAGAAACCAAAGTGCCGGCCTTCCGCGCGGCGTCCATAGCTTCGGCTGCAACCTGCATGGTAGTTTCAGAGAGCGCGGCAAAGATTCCCCCCGTGTGCAGCCAGCGCGATCCCTTCGATGCACCGAAGATCTCCTGCCAGTTATAATCGCCGAGAGTAAGTTGCGAAACTGCAGTATTACCGCGATCACTGCAGCCCAGAGCGGCGCGCACGCCAAAGCCACGCTCGGTAAAATTAAGACCGTTGCGGACCCTTCGACCTACGCCATCGTAAGGCTTCCAGCGAACTAACTCCTGATCGACGCCGCCCTGCAGCATCAAGTCTTCCAGCAGCCGTCCAACGGGATTGTCGGCCAGCGCCGTTGCGATTGCGGTGCGTAGGCCGAAGCAGCGGCGCAAACCGCGTGCCACGTTATATTCGCCGCCACCTTCAGAGGCGCGAAAGGTGCGCGCCGTATGAATCCGGTCGTCGCCGGGATCAAGCCGCAACATGACTTCGCCCAAGCTGACACAATCCCAGCGCGCTGTCTCAGCCGCCATAACCTTCAACTGATTGTCCATAACCTAACTTTCGTCTTAGTATTTCAACCAATGAAAAAAGCTTGATCTTGTAAGTCTCGCTCCAGGAAGCATCCCCTTCAGCTTAACTTCTCCGCTAACTGCCGAAGAACATACTGCAGAATGCCGCCATGTTCGTAATAAGCGATCTCCTGCGGCGTGTCTATGCGCACCTTAACATCAAATTCCTTTGCAGTTCCGTCGCCAGCAGTGGCTTTCACCCGAAGTGTATTGCCGTCGGCGAACTTAGTCGAAAGCAAGGTGGTCAAGCCCGGGAAGTCATAAACTTCCTCACCGCTCAGTTCCAGTGACGCCACATTCCGGCCTGCCTCAAACTCCAGCGGAAGAATTCCCATGCCCACCAAGTTAGAGCGATGAATGCGCTCAAAGCTTTCCGCGATCACCGCCCGCACGCCGAGCAGCTTTGGACCCTTGGCTGCCCAATCGCGCGAACTGCCGGAGCCGTACTCTTTGCCTGCCAGAATCACCAACGGCACGCCACGCTCGGCGTATTTCACACTAGCGTCGAAGATGGAAATCGGCTCGCCTTCAGGAAGCAAGCGAGTTACTCCGCCCTCAGTGCCCGGAGCCAGCTTGTTGCGCAGCCGGACGTTGGCAAAAGTTCCGCGCACCATCACTTCATGATTGCCGCGCCGCGATCCATAACTGTTGAATTCAGACGGTTTCACGCCATGCTCCGCCAGATATTTTCCCGCTGGTCCATTCGCCTTGATGGAACCGGCCGGCGAGATATGGTCGGTAGTTATCGAATCACCTAGAACGGCCAGGACGCGCGCGCCAAGAATCTCTGTAACAGGCGCGGGAGTCAAAGTAATTCCGTCAAAATAGGGAGCTTTGCGGATATAAGTCGAATCCGGCTCCCATTGATAGACTTCGCCGGTGGGAAACTTGAGTCCCTGCCAGTTAGCGTCTCCAAGACTCACCGTGGCATATTCGCGGCGGAATCCCTCGCTGGATAATCCCCTTTCAATCGACTCCGCAACCTCTGTCTGGGTGGGCCAGATATCCTTGAGATAAATCGGTTGGCCTGCCTCATCCACGCCCAGCGGATCAGTCTCGAAGTTATGGTTGATTGTGCCTGCCAGCGCATAAGCGACTACCAGCGGCGGACTCATCAGATAGTTAGCGCGCACATCCACATTGACGCGTCCCTCAAAGTTGCGATTGCCGCTAAGTACACTGACCGCAACCAGTCCATGCTCTTCAATACTTTTGGAAACATCGGCTGGCAGCGCGCCGGAGTTTCCAATGCAGGTGGTGCACCCATAACCTACAACGTTAAATCGAAGCTTTTCCAGAAACGGCAGCAAACCAGCCTTGATATAGTAATCCGTAACAACGCGCGAGCCAGGCGCAAGAGAAGTCTTTACCCACGGCGGCACGGTAAGTCCCCTTTCCACCGCTTTCTTGGCGAGAATTCCCGCCGCCAGCATTACCGATGGGTTGGAAGTATTTGTGCAACTGGTGATGGCCGCGATAACTACCGAACCGTGATCGAGATACTTATCAGGATCAACGCCAAACCGGGCATTCACAGTTGCCGTAGTTTGAAGGCCCGCATCTTTCACAGTGTCGCGTTCCCATCGAGCTGCCGCGCGTGTGCCGAGCGGCTTGGCTGTAGGTGAAAGCAGCGAAGGCAACTGTTGCGCAAAACTTGATGCCGCATCCTTCAAGAGCACGCGGTCTTGCGGACGCTTTGGTCCGGCCACGCTCGGTTCCACCGTGGCCAGGTCCAACTGCAGTGCTTGCGTGTACTCGGCCTCCGGGGTCTCTCCTGTATGAAAAAGTCCTTGCTCCTTGTAATAACTTTCGACCAGCGCAATCTGCTCCTCTGATCGTCCAGAGAGGCGAAGGTAACGCAGCGTCTCTGCATCGACAGGAAAGATGCCGCAAGTGGCGCCGTATTCAGGAGCCATGTTACTAATCGTTGCGCGGTCGGCCAGTGGCAACTCTGCGATTCCAGGGCCGAAAAACTCGACGAACTTACCCACTACACCTAGTTTGCGCAGCAGTTGAGTTACCGTTAAAACTAAGTCAGTCGCCGTGGTTCCCTCGCGTAGCTTTCCCGTAAGCCGGAAGCCAACCACTTGGGGCACAAGCATCGAGATAGCCTGGCCAAGCATCGCGGCCTCGGCCTCGATGCCGCCCACGCCCCAGCCGAGCACGCCGAGGCCGTTAATCATGGTGGTGTGCGAGTCAGTGCCTACAAGTGTATCCGGGTAAGCGACTAACTCGCCATCTAACTCCGCCGTGAAAACCACTCGCGCCAGATGCTCCAGATTCACCTGATGGCAGATGCCCATGCCAGGCGGCACGGCGCTGAAGTTATTGAAGGCGGTTTGACCCCACTTGAGAAAGGCGTAGCGCTCACGATTCCTTTGAAACTCCAAAAGCGTGTTAGCTTCCAGAGCTCCCGCGGTGCCGTACTCATCTACTTGCACGGAGTGATCGATAACTAACTCGGCGGGAACCAGCGGATTGACTCGCTCTGGATTACCACCCAGCACGCGGATGGCATCGCGCATGGCGGCCAGATCGACCACCGCAGGCACGCCGGTAAAGTCCTGCATCAGCACCCGCGCAGGCATATAGGCAATCTCTCGGCTGGGCAGGGCATGGGCGTTCCAATTCGCCAGAAACTCAATATCAGCGGCGGTAACATTGACTCCATCTTCGCGGCGAAGCAGGTTCTCCAAAAGTATTTTCAAGCTGAAAGGAAGCCGGCGAAGATTGAACCCACAATCTGTGAGCGCCGTCAGGCGATAAATGGCATAACTTTTGCCGTTGGAGATGATGGTGGATTTGCTTTTGAAACTGTTCATCGAGGGAAGCCTTTCCGATCCGCGAGCAAGCGGAATCAAAAAAAGATGTGAGTTAGGAGGGGTTCATCAAGAGCCAATAGTGAAAGCCATCCACAATGGCCATCAGCGCGGCTTGATTCAAATCGCTGCTGACGCCGGCGGTAGTCCAGGATTCGTGGCCATCGGCGTGGAAACTGACAGTTACGCGAACGTGCGCCGCGGTGTCTTGCGCGGAGACGTCAATTGCCGTGACGCTGAATCTTCCCAGGTGCATGCGAGTTATCGATGGATGCCATCTCTCCAACTCGCGTCGCATGGCCTTGGTGAGAGCATCGACGGGGCCGGCACCTTCGGCGCGCGTGGTAGTTACCTTATCATCGCCGATCGATAGTAACATCGAGGCTTGCACATAGCGGCTGCCAATGACATCCGATTCATCAATCACCCTCCAGCTTTTGACGGAAAACTTTTCGTGGAGAGTGCCAAGCACCTTCATGCAGGCCAATTTGAATGAAACTTCACTGGCGGTGAAGCCATCGCCTTCGATCATCGATAGGTTGGCATCCATCAGCGACTGCGCCTGCGCGGAATCAAGAGTTATACCGAGCGACTCCGCCAGAAGAATGATGTTAGCCCGGCCGGATTGCGCGTTGACACCGATGATGGGGATTGCGCCGACTCTTGCCGGATCGCACCATAAATAGGCGCCGGGATTTTTTCGCTCGCTGCTGCCGTGCATTCCGGCCCATGTTCCGAAGGCTCCGGGGCCAACAATAGGCGCGCCATGCGGCACATCAAGGCCGAAGGCAGCATAGGCGGAATGAGCCAGACTGGTAAGTCCGATGAGCGAGTCAGGAGTTACAAACTCAGCTTCGCCTCTGAGTTGCATGCTGCCGATTACCGTGGTCAGATTCACGTTGCCGCAGCGCTCGCCGGTTCCGAGAAGAGTACCTTGAACCTGCACCGCTCCAGAGAGGATAGCGGCGCGCGAGTTAGCGATTCCAAAGCCGCGATCGGTGTGGCCATGAAAGCCGAAGCGGCCGATTGGATAACTCTTAGTCAGGCCGGCAAATACTTCGGCAACCTCTTGCGGATCAGCGCCACCGGTGGTGTCGCAGACAATAATTCGAGTTACTTTTTGGGCAGAGCATTGGGCGATCATTTGATGAAAATAATCCAATGAACGCTGATGAAACTCCGCGTCGCATAGGCTGCCGTTTTCGCGCCGTCCGCAGGCCGCATCCATGGCGTGTTCCAGATCGACGATGACTTCCAGGCCGCTGTCTTGGAGAAAACCAATGGTCTCATAGGCCATGAGCAGGTTTTCTTCCGGCGTTGTTTCCAGAGACTTCATCACATCCAGCAGGCGGGATTTGACCACCAGCACGGCGACGGGCACGCGCTTTTTGTGGCGGAGGATGAACTGCGCGTCGGGCCAATCCTGGACACGCGTGCCGCGTCCGCGGGTTCTGCCGAAGAGCGCCAACTTCATGGCGCCGGTATCGACCGGCTCAAGCGCAGAGGCCAAATCAACGATGAATTGATTGGCGCCGGCGAAGCCGATCTCGGCATAGTGAATGCCGAAGGCGGCCATGCGCTCCAGCAGGCCGACGGAGTTGGGCACGGAGATGTCGATATTTGGCTGCTGCAATCCGTCGCGCAGGCTGGTATCGAAGAGTTCGACTTTTCGGGGTTTTATCTCTGTCATCTGGCTCTGTTTCTTTGGATGAAGGTGTTCATTTTGAGCGCAATCGTGGTGAGTGATTGGGCTGTTCACGGTCCCGCGATTGACGGGCTTTGACCTGAACCTCCAGAATATCAGGAAGCGGGCGGGAGCGGCAGACTGCCAGAGGCCAGCCCAATCTGCTACCTTCAAAGGTTGCGCCGGATTCAATAAAAATTGCAGGCGCACTGAGGTTTGTTTGCCCTATGCCTGATCCCTCTCGCCGCTTGATGATATCCGATATTGAAAGTTCAGCAACCATGGGATTCTTTCATCCATCGAGGCGCCCTTACCGCTTCATCATACTGATGTTTATCAGCTTGATCGTATTGGGGAGCTATTTTGCCTATGACAGCATTGGCGCCCTGGCGCCCACATTGATTGATGCTTTGCACCTGGATCGCAGCACGATCGGCAATCTTTATACCGCTTATTCGGTTGCGGCCATCCTCATCGTTTTCTTTGGGGGCATGCTTTACGACAAGCTTGGTCCCCGCAGAGCCAGTTTGCTGTTCTGCACTCTCGTTCTGCTTGGCGCCACGATTGTGGCCATGGCTCACTCCAAGTGGGAGCTATTTGCCGGGAGATTGATCTTCGGCGCGGGTGGGGAATCGCTGATCGTGGCACAGAGCGCCATCATCAGCCGCTGGTTCAAGGGCAAGGAGATGGCTTTGGCCTTTGGGATTGCGCTTACCATCAGCCGGGTCGGGACCTTGTTCAGCTTCAATACCGAGCAACTGATCTCGGATTATTTTGGCAGCTATCGCGTGGCGCTTTGGGCAGCGGCGGGCTTCTGCCTCTTCTCCGTGGTGTGCAATCTGGTTTATAACGCCATGGACCTGCATGGCGAGAAGGTGCTCAAGCTGGCAAAACCCGACGCGAGCGACAAGATTGTCTTTTCGGACATTGGAAAGTTCAACTCCTCCTTCTGGTTTGTCACTTTTCTCTGCGTAACCTTTTACAGCGCCATCTTTCCCTTCACGGCTTTGGCCACGGATATGTTCCACGACAAGTGGGGCATTCCTTTGGTGAGTTCGAGCACGGGCGGCTTTCTAACCCAGATCTTCGATAACTTTATTCATATGTTCAGCACGGCACCGGGGATCACCAGTATCGTGATCTTTGCTTCGATGGTCTTTGCGCCCTTTGCCGGTGATCTGATTGACCGCATCGGCAAGCGCGCCACGCTGATGGTGGCCGGATCGCTGATGTTGATTCCCGCCCACTTGATTATGGGCATTACCCACTGGAATCCAATTCCCAGCATGGTTGTCTTGGGCGCTGCCTTTGTGCTGGTACCGGCTGCGATGTGGCCTTCGGTTCCGCTGGTGGTGGAGGAGAAACGCGTGGGCACGGCCTTTGGACTGATGACGGCGATCCAGAATCTGGGCCTCGCCGTGTTTCCCTATGTCAATGGAAAGCTCCGTGACGTGACTGGAACGTATACTGCGACCCAGGTGATGTTTGCGGGCCTTGGCGTGGTTGGACTCATCTTCGCGTTTCTGCTGCTGCGGTCGGATAAACGACATGGCAACCCGTTGGAGCAAGGGAAAAACCGAGAGGTGGACTTGGCACGCATTGATGAGAGTTTGGAACAACACTAGTTGCGGCTGAGAGTTGGGCGCGCACGGGGCGGATTGGAAACAATCACTGCCAGCAAGGTTAAGTGTTTAAGCCACACGGGTTGGATTTGAATTCTGGGCAAGCGCGGGCGAGGACGCCCACGCTACAGCCGGTCTGGAGACCGGCGCTACAATACGTCCATGAGAGCAGGCTAACGATGAAGAAGATTCGCATTCCGACGGCCCAGAATCTGGAAAACTGGCCATGGGCTGTGCGCGCTTTGCTGGGCGGCGGGGCGGCGGCCATCGCCGTTCTGCTCACCTACACCATTCCGCCGCTGCGCAATTATCCGATGCTGCTGGCATTTCCCGCCGTGGTGCTCAGCTCGTTGTTTCTGGGCATGATGGGGGGCGTGCTTTGCGCCTTTACGGAAGCCGTTTTGGTGGAGATTTATCTGGCGGGCACCTCGGTTTTGTATTCCAACAGAGACGCCAAGGAAGCCATACGGCTGACCTTTTTTCTGTTGATCCTGATCGTTCTGAGCCGGGGAATGAGGCGGCTGGGGCAGCAGAGCGCTCAATTGAAGACGCAGGAGCTGCAGAAGCAGTTGGCTTTGGCCGAGGCGGAGCACAAGCTGGCCGAGGAGCGGGCGCGCGCCAGCGAGGAACTTCGGGAGCGGGATGAGCTGCTGAAGATTGCCCTGGAAGTGAATGGGATGGGGATGTGGGTCTGGGATCTGCTGGAGAACACAGCCTTTGGATCAGGCCCGGTTTGCGAGATGACCGGCCTGGAGCCAGGGACTGCGAATCAGCTTCCCAAGGACTGGCTGCGTTTGCTGCATCCGGAGGATTCGGAAAGGGTGATTGCGGCTCTGGCGGCGACCCGCGCCACCGGCCAGGATTACCATCAGCAGTATCGCATCTTGTGGCCGGATGGCTCGGTGCGCTGGCTGGAGTCGCAGGGCAAATGCCAGCACGACAGCGAGGGGCGCGCGACGCGGGTGGTAGGCGTGCTGGCGGATGTGACGCATCGCAAGCTGACCGAAGAGGCGATGCTGCGTACGGAGAAGCTGGCCGTGGCTGGGCGGCTGGCGGCTTCAGTGGCGCACGAGATCAACAATCCGCTGACCGCGGTGGGCAATCTTCTGTATCTGATTTCGGTGGCCGGCAGCCTGGAGGACTCGCGCACATATAGCCGCCAGGCGATGGATGAATTGATGCGCGTATCGTTGATCACGCAGCAGACGCTGCAGTTTCATCGCCAGCCGGGAGCGCCGGCCGTTACGCTGCTTTCGGAGGTGGTCAACGGGGTTCTCGGGCTCTTTCGGGGCCGTTTGCGCAGTGCCGGAATCAAAGCCGAGGTTCGTGCCGAGCGGGAGACATGCGTCTCCTGCATGCCCAGCGAGATGCACCAGATCTTCGCCAACCTGGTGGGCAATGCGATTGACGCCATGCCCCAGGGCGGACGGCTGGTGGCGCGGCTGCGGCCCTCGCTCGATTGGCGCGACGGCAAGACGCCTGGAATGCGCGTGACCTTTGCCGATACCGGCATGGGCATGAACCGCGCCACCATGCGCCGCATCTTTGAGCCGTTCTTTACCACCAAGACCGAGACTGGAACCGGGCTGGGGCTGTGGGTGGTGGCGCAGTTGGCTGAGCGCGGGCACGGCCATGTGCGCGTCTGGAGCTGGCAAAGCGAGAAGGCAAGCGGGACGGCTTTCTCGGTATTTCTGCCGTTTTAGGACATTTTTCCTATTGCGGCTGAATGCTGCTCGGACCAGGAAGTTCACGCGACAGCCGCCTGGAATCCGACGCTACAACCCCGCTCACTGCCGATCCGGGTCCATGTTATAGAGGAACCAGGCGCGGAGTTCGAGGTAGGGGCCGTGGAAGTCCCTAGGCAGCGGCGGGTAATTCGAGCCGGTCAGCGCGCCCCAGGCGGCGCGATCCAGCGCCACATCCCCCGAGCTGCCTTCAAGTTGCATGCTGCCATCCATGATCCGGCCATTGGGCAGAACCTTGAAGCGGATCACCAACTGCCCGGACTTGCTGATGGGCGGATTGACCTCGTCGGGGATTAGCGGATCCCAAGTGCGCTCGGTCTCGCGGTGCCAACGTTGCAGCCAACCGTTGAAGTCCACGCCCTGGGTGTCGCTGAGCACCTGCACGCCGCCGGTGCCCGCGCCGGGGTGCATGGAGAGCCCTCCGCGCCCGGGCAGAGTTCCCGCGCCGTTGCCGTGGTCCCGCGCCGCATTCTTCATGGCGTCACGCAGCGCGTCGGCGGGATTCTGCGTGTTCATGGCGAAGTTGGGCCGCGCCGGAACGGCCGCCGGCGGAGGCGCCTCGATCGGCGACTGCGACTGCGGGCTGGGCGGAATCACCGGTGGCGGCGGAGCAGTCGGCACCGGTGCCGGAGCAGGCTCGGGTGCCGGCGGTGTCTCTTTCTTCAACTCATTCAGCGTCTGCTGGTCGATCTGCGGCGGCTTGATGGGAACCGGCTTGATCTCCACCTTGGGCTCAAATTTGGGCGTATCGAGGTAGGTAAATTCCTTGTGCTCTTTGAGCGCCAGCTCCGATTCAACGATGGGCGGCCCTTTGATGTATTTGGGCAGCACCATGATCGCGGCAATCAGCAGCGCATGAAAGATCAGGGCGATCCAGATGCCCTCACGCAGCCGCGCCCAGCGCCGCTCATCTTCGAGCTCGCTGATCATCTGCAGCAGTTCGTGGGTGTCGTAGTCCACCCAGCGCGAGCCGCGCACCACCACGGACGGAAACGCCGCCGGGCGGATAGGTTCGTCCGTGCCAGATTCTTTCTCGTTGATGGGCGTTTCGTCGATGGACATTCGATCCTATGTAACCGGCTGAAGCGCGCAAGCTCCCAGCGCTTCTCATTGAACCTTTCTATCTATTCTCTCATCCCGGCCAAACGCTTGCCCATGGCCTTGGACCGTACAATGGTTGCTGTAGATTAAGACGGCATCAAAGGCGGAAGGAAGCTTTCATTGAAGCATTTTTTTATCGGACTGACTGCGAAGTGGAAGATCGTGGCCATCTTCTTGGCGCACTTTGGCATCTGGGGCGCTGGCGCGGCGGCGCTGCTCGACTCCTCCACCATACCCATTCCCATGGACGCCTTTCTGGCCGTCTTCATTTGGAACGACAAGCCCCACTTCTGGCTCTATTGCCTGCTGGCCTCGGTGGGATCGGCGATCGGCGGCCTGTTGCCTTACGGATTGGGCCGGGCCGGCGGCGAACTTTTTCTACTCAAACACGTCAACCGCAGGCACTACGAGAAGATACGCGCCCGCTTTGAGCGCCAGGAGTTTCTGGCGATGATGATTCCCTCGATGCTGCCGCCGCCGACGCCGTGGAAGGCCTGCGTCTTTGCCGCGGGGGTCTTTGAGATGCGGACTGTTCCATTTATGCTTTCAGTCTTTTGCGGCAGGCTGGTGCGCTGGCTGATTCTCTCGGCGCTGGTGATCAAACTGGGTCCGGGCGCGGTGGAGTTGGTGGAGCATCACGGATTGGCCGCTTTGGGCATCGTGGGCGGTTTGGCGTTGGTGGGTTTTTCGGTGTGGTGGATGCGGCGCAAGCGCGGCGGCAAACTGGAAGAATAAGTGCTTTTTTTGCCGGAAATTCTTGGTTTGGTTGAATCGCTGAGACAATCGTTTCACCGGCAGCGTCACATCATGGAAAAGGAGAACGGAGACTCCCATGAATCGACGTGAATTTATTACGGCTTCGGCGGCCAGCGCCGCCCTGTTGCAGCACGGAATTACGGCCTTTGCGGCTACGGATGGCAGCATCCAGGCCGTCATCGATGCCACCAAAATCGGCGCGCCCATCAGCCCGCTGATCTTTGGCGGTTACATGGAACCGGCCACCACATCGGTTTGGGCCGAGATGCTCACCGACCGGAAGTTCGCCAATCCGGTCACCGATGCCGCGCCTCCGCCGTCGAACCCTTTTTTCGCCCGCTTTATGGGAGTGCCGTTCAAGCCGGTGGGTCCGGCTGGAAGCGTGGTGATGGACACGGTGCGCCCGTTTGTGGGCAAGCATAGCCCGCGCATTACGCTGGACAGTTCAGGGCTGCGCGGCATTCAGCAATCAAAGTTACGGCTGGCGAAGGGCAAGAGCTACGAAGGCCACGTCTGGCTGGCTGGCGATCCCGGCGCGAAGGTGACGGTTCGGCTGGTTTGGGGATCAGGCGCAGGCGACGCGCAGAGCGTGGCGATTCCGGCGCTTGCGCGCGAGTACAAGAAGTTCCCGCTGAAGTTTACGGCGGCGGAGGCGAGCGAGAATGCGCGGCTGGAGATTTTGGGCACGGGCAGCGGGAGCTTTCATGTGGGGACCGCTTCGCTGATGCCTGCCAGCAATGTACAAGGCTTCCACGCCGAGATGATTCGGCTCTTCAAAGAAGAGGGCTTCAAGATGTTCAAGTGGCCGGGCGGCAACTTTGTCTCGGCATACGACTGGCGCGATGGCTTGGGCGACCGCGACAAGCGCCCGCCGCGGCTGCAGGTGATGTGGTCCGACCGTGTGGAGTCGAACGACGTGGGATTGCATGAGTTTATGGCGCTTTGCCGGTTGGTTGGCGCGGAGCCGGATTTGGCCATCGACAGCGGCTTCGGTTCGGCGCGCGAGGCAGCCGAAGAGGTGGAGTACTGCAATGGCTCAATCGAAACCCGCATGGGAAAGATGCGCGCGGAGAACGGCCATCCGGAACCCTTCCATGTCCGCCTCTGGACGATCGGTAACGAGATGTACGGCGACTGGCAGATGGGCTACATGGCTCTGGACCAGTATTGGGTGAAGCATAACTTTATCGTCGAAGCGATGCGGAAGGTGGATCCCAAGATCAAGGTGACCGTCTCTGGCGCGAGTGTCTGTGAAAAATCGGTGGGCGGCGCGGAGAAGCGAAATAACTTCTTTCCCGATCCATGGGAGGCGCCGATGCGCGACACACTCCCGTACGAGTTCGGCTCGCAAAACGACTGGGACGGCTGGCTGCTGGAAAAGTGCCCCGATACCATCGACTTTCTCTCCGAGCATACTTATGCTTATCCCGACCTGGCCTTTGACGCCGGGAAACAGCTTTTTGTGGATGTGCATGACCCGCTGCAATTCCGGGCGCGGCGGCTGGCCAACCGCATCGGTGAAGCCTTTGAGGCCTGGGATAAGTATGTGGAGAAGATGCCTTCGCTGAAAGACAAAGAGATCAAATTCATCTTTGATGAGTGGGGAAACCGCTTTTTTTCAGCCACAAACAACAGCGGCGCCAGCTTTATGCGGCAAACCGGAATGCTGGTTCCGCTCTCTTACGCGCTTTGCCTGCATGAGATCTTTCGCCACTCCGGCATGGTGGAGGCGAGTTGCGCCACCGGCGGATTGCGCCTGTTGACTGGATCGGACGGCGATGCGGTAGGATTTGCGGCCGAGGGCGTGGTGATGAAGCTCTTGCAGACGCACTTTCTCAATGCTCTTCCGCTGGCATTGGACGGAGATTCGCCGCAGCAGTTGGTTCCCGGCACGCCGTTTGTCGACCGCGGCACAAAGCCCACCGGAAGCCCGACGTATCCGCTGGATATTCTGGCGGCCTTCTCCAGCGACCGCAAGAAATTGCTGATTTCGGTGGTCAACCCCTCGGAGAACGGCCACAGCGTTGCGCTGAAGCTGAATGGGGTCAAATTGCGCCCGCAAGGCAAGCTCTATCAAATTGCCCCGCCCGCCGTGAACTCAACCAATGAAGCGGGCAAAGAACCCATCGTCAAAATCGTCGAGAGCGCGCTGAATGAACTCCCGGAATCTGTGCTGGCTCCGCCGGTCAGCGTTAGCCTCTATGAATTTGAGGTTGTTTAAGTTCAGTGAATGATTCGGGTGCCCCAGGTCCCGATCTTGGGACCTGGGATATGAAAAACTTACTTCGCGTCCAGTGCTACTTGCGTCCGAGACTCGCTCATCCGCCGCACCAGCACTGGAAGGCCAAAGGCCGCGCCGGCCACAATCGCTGTCGAGATCAGGTCATTGCGGTAAAAGGGCAGGCCGGCAACGTAGCATACGCCCAGGCCAGTGAGAGTCTTGGGATACATCCAGCCGCTTGCCCAGACGGCAAAGTTCGAAACGAAGAAGAACGAGGTCGGCCCCAGCAGCGCCGCCGCGCCCACGCGCGCCACCGTTGTGCTGTCCTTGAGCAGAATCCTGCCCAGCGCCATCGCCATTCCGTACCACGCCCAGGTGGGCAGGTAGAGCTGCCAGGTGAAGGCGTAGTGGTAGGTGTAGACGGTGAGGACGTAATCGGTGGCCATGAGCGCCGCGAGCGGAGCCAGCATCTCGCGCCAACCGCGCCGCGCGCCAAAGTAGAGCAGCGCGCCGCCCACCGCGGTAAAGTTCATCCAGCCCGCATGGGGCATCAAACGGCTCAACACAGCAGCCAACAGGAGAAGATAAGCAGGCATGGACACCTCGAATGTTTGGGATTTGGAACTCTTCCAGGGAAAGCCGGATCGCGCTCCTCTTATCTTGAAGGCAAAGCGGTTTTTGGTCAACTTGATTATTTCACAGAATGAACAACCTTTTCAGCGCTTGAATATTTTTCGATTCTATCGCTGCTCGCGTCCGTTCATGGCTTGGCCGGCCTCCTCGCGGCCGTCCACGACATAGACCCAGCCGTCCAGAGGCGTCCGATGCTGGTTGCGGTCAGCGCCTATGTGCAGGTAATCAAAGCGCAAGTCGGTGAATTGGACGGTGGTCCACACACGCCCTGGAGGCAACTGTGGCGGATTCATGCCCGGAGCGGCGATTGGTCCAAGGTCGCGCACCACGGCCCATGTGCCCCAATCCAGATAGACTTGGCCCAGCAGCGTGCGCTTGGCGGCTTCGGTAGCCGGGGTTGTTGGGGGCTTGTAGAGGATTGAATGAGTGTCGCTTGCGATCTCGCTGGAGAGGGTGTTGACTTCGGCGGTCTGATAGAACTCCGGCGTCTCGACAATGGCGTGCCAACGGAAGGGATTGATGGGATACGGCTCCAGGCCGATACGCTTGACCTGCGCGGTGGTGATGGGGGCATTTTCGAGCAGCATCCGCGCGCGGCCCTGCTCGGCGCGCCGCCAACCCCAGAGGAGCACGAGAGCGGTGAGGGCGAAGATGGCCCAGCCGCGTCCGCGAAATCTGGGCTTCTTCGCGCCCATCTCGGAGTCGGCCAGCCCGAAGAGCCAGGGCATGAGGAGGGCAAAGCTTAAAACCACCCACAGCAGCGGCTCGGCGATAAAGACCAAGCTGCCCGCGTACCAGCGCGGATTGAAGGGATAGAAAGGCCGCAGGCCGTAGTTGTTGGTCCAGTCGAGCAGCAAGTGGCTCAGCGCGGCGATGAGCGCCGTCAGGTAGAGCCAGCCCCAGTGGATTGGCTGTTTGAAATTTCCCAGTTTCTTGTCGGAAGAACAAGTCGCAGGTCCTTCGACTCGCTGCGCTCGCTCAGGAGGAGACGCGAGGGTGGGGCACTCGGAGATTGGGTCGGGCGTGTTTGCCTTGCGCGCGCGCCAAGCCTGCACGCCGCGATCAATCAGCCACACCGCGCCCACTGCCGCCGCGGCAACAAAGGGCACGGCAAGGAAGGTGTGGGTAATGCCGCGGTGGTGCTTGAGCTCTTCGACCGGACCGGCGAGGCTCCAGAGCACGTCGAGATCGGCGGCTTCGGCAGCCAGCACGGCGACCAGCGTGGCGTAAGCCGTCTTGCGGTTCAGCCCAGCGCGGCCTATGCAGGCGCCGGTCAAAAAGTGAGTCACAGGTTCCATGGAAAGAAATTTCCCTTTCACAGCAATGATACTGTTCCAGCTGGCATACAATCATGGAATTGGAGACCAGGAAGAAGCTTCCTGGTGAATAACGATATGCAGCCTAGCAGGATGACCCGCGGTATTTTGCCGCTGTTTTTTTCAGGAATGGTTTTGATGACGATGAATGCAGCGAATGCACAGAAGACGCCGGCCACCTTTGGCCCTCAGAATCCTTTTTATGCCCCCAGTTCGCTTCCTTACCAGGCGCCGCCGTTTGACCAGATCAAAGACGCCGATTTTCAGCCTGCAATCGATGCCGGAATGAAGGCGCAGCTTGCCGAAGTGGAGGCTATCGCCAACAGCGCCGAGGCGCCGACCTTTGAGAATACGCTGGTGGCGCTGGAAAAAAGCGGGCAGTTGCTGTCGCGGGTGATGCAGGCATTTAATTGCCTGACCGCTGCCAACACCAATCCGGAGTTGCAAAAGGTGCAGGAGTACGAGGCGCCCAGGCTGGCTGCGCACCAGGACTCGATCACGCTGAACGCCAAGCTATTTGCCCGCATTGAAAAGCTGTACAACATGCGCGAGGCGCTGCATCTGGACGCGGAGTCGCTGCGGTTGCTGGAGTATCAATACACGGAGTATGTGCTGGCCGGGGCGCGGCTGAACGAGGCCGACAAGGCGCGGTTGAAGAAGATCAACGAAGAGGATTCGACGCTGTCGACCAACTTTGAGAACCGGCTTTTGGCCGGGGCCAAGAAGGCTGCCTTCGCGACAACCAATGCGGCTGATCTGGATGGGCTGAGCGCGGCGGAGATGGCCTCGGCGGCGGAGGCGGCCAAAGAGCGCAAGCTGACGGGCTGGGTGCTGCCGATGCAGAATACGACGCAGCAGCCGGTGCTGGCCGAGTTGACCAATCGGGCGACGCGGAAGGCGATCTTTGAGCGTTCACTGGGCCGCAACGAGCAGGGAGACGCAAACGACACGCGGGCGATCATTGCGCGGCTGGCGCAGATTCGCGCGGAGAAGGCGAAGCTACTGGGCTTTGAGAACTTTGCCGCCTGGACGCTGGCCGATCAAATGGCGCAGAAACCGGCGGCGGCGATTGGTTTTGTGGATGCGCTGGCGCCGGCAACGGTGGCCAAGGCAAACCGCGAGGCAGCCGAGTTGCAGGCGGCGATGGACGCGGAAAAGGGCGGCTTCAAACTGGAGCCATGGGATTGGGCCTACTACGCGGAGAAGGTGCGCAAGGCCAAATTCGAGATGGACGAAAGCCAGGTGAAGCCCTATTTTGAGCTGAACAATGTGCTGCAGAACGGTGTGTTTTACGCGGCCAATCTGCTGTATGGCATTACCTTCAAGGAGCGCAAGGACCTGCCGGTCTATCAGTCCGATATGCGGGTCTTTGAGGTTTTTGATGCCGACGGCAGCCCGATGGCGCTCTTCTATTTTGATTATTTCAAGCGCGATAACAAGAACGGCGGAGCTTGGATGAGCAACTTGGTGACGCAGTCCAAGCTGCTGGGCCAGTTGCCGGTGGTCTTCAACGTGGCCAACTTTGACAAGCCCGCGCCGGGGCAGCCGGCGCTGCTCAGCTTTGACGATGTCACGACAATGTTCCACGAGTTTGGCCACGGGCTGCATGGCCTGTTCGCCAATACGATCTATCCGACGCTCTCCGGCACGGCGACGCCGCGCGACTTTGTCGAGTTCCCCTCGCAGTTCAACGAGCATTGGGCCAGCTATCCGCCGGTGTTTAATCATTTTGCCCGCCACTACCAGACGGGCGAGCCGATGCCGGCTGAATTAGTGACCAAGATCAAGAAGGCCGCCGAGTTCAACCAAGGCTTCAAGCTGGCCGAGTTGCTGGAGGCAGCATCGCTGGATCTGGAGTGGCACACACTGCCGGCCTCGGCGCCGTTGCAGGATCCGGACGCATTTGAGAAGCAGGCCCTGGAGCGCAAGCATCTATTGCTGTCCGCCATTCCGCCGCGCTACCGATCGAGCTATTTCCTGCACATCTGGGCGAACGGCTACTCGGCCGGATACTATGCCTATCTGTGGACCGAGATGCTGGACGACGACGCCTTCCAGTGGTTCGAGGATCACGGCGGCGCGACGCGGGCTAATGGCGACCGCTTCCGCCAGATGGTGCTTTCGCGCGGCAACACCGAGGATCTGGAGAAGCTGTACGAGAACTGGCGCGGAGCCAAGCCCAGCATTGAACCGATGCTCGTCGACCGGGGACTGAAGGATGGCGTTCAATAAGGGCGCTTGTCTCCTATAATCCTCTCCATGGGCCTGAACGAAGATTCGCCAATTTTTCCGGTACCGGAGCCTGAAGCCATGGCTCCGGCATCCGCGATTCGCCGCGTTAGCGAGTTGCGCGCAGAGTTGCGCCGGCACGAACATTTGTACTATGTGATGGATGCGCCGGAGATTTCCGACGCCGGCTACGACGCGCTGATGAATGAGTTGAATGCGCTCGAAGCCGCGCACCCGGAGCTGCTTACGCCTGATTCGCCCACCCAGCGCGTGGGCGGAAAGCCGGCCGAGGGCTTCAAGAAGGTTGCCCACTCGCGGCCGATGCTCTCGCTAGACAATGCATACTCGGCTGAGGAACTGGCCGCTTGGGATGCCCGCTGCCGGGAGCTGGGGGGCTCGCTACCCATCGAGTACATGGCCGAGTTGAAGATGGACGGTTTGAGCGTGGCTTTGCGTTATGAACCCGTGGTGAAGGTCGAGAATACTGAAGACCGTCCCTCAGGGGCTAAAGCCCAACCTTTATTTACAGCGGCCTCCGGCACGACTGAAGTCGTGCCCTTTCAAAACACTGCTTTGACTCCAGGCAGTAATGAGGCTGCGGAGGGCGGCGGCGCGCGGCTGGTTTCTGGCTTGACACGCGGCGACGGTCAGACCGGCGAGGATGTGACCTCGAATATCCGCACCATCCGCAGCGTGCCGCTGACGGTCACGGCGGAGAAACTGGCGGAAGCCGGGTTGCCGCAAGCCTTCGAGGTACGCGGCGAGGTGGTTCTGCCCACGGCGGCCTTCGAAAAGCTGAATGAGGAGCGCGAAGCCGCTGGGCTTGCGCCGGCTGTGAATCCGCGCAACGCCGCCGCCGGAACGTTGCGCACGCTGGAGCCGAGCATCGTGGCCAGCCGGCGCTTGGACTTCTACGCATACTTTTTGCTGGTGGAGGGCGAGTATTGGCCGCAAGGGCAACGCGTGACGCTGGACACTCTCGCCGCCCTCGGCTTCCGCGTCAACCCCTACCGAAAACTGGTCTCGTCGGTTGAGGAGATGACCTGCTTTATCGATGAAGCTGAAGCTGCGCGCGCGACGCTTGGCTACGAGATCGACGGCGTAGTGCTCAAGGTGGATGCGCACGCCACGCAGCAACGGCTTGGTTCGACCGGCCGCGCGCCGCGCTGGGCGATTGCTTACAAATTCACCGCGCGCTCCGGCGTGACGCAGGTGAACGCGATCACTGTGCAGGTGGGCCGGACCGGCAAGCTGACGCCGGTGGCCGAGCTGACGCCGGTCTTTATCGGCGGGACGACGGTGAGCCGCGCCACGCTGCACAACGCCGACTTCATCGAGCGGCTGGGCCTCAGGCTGGGTGACTGGGTCAAGGTCGAGCGCGGCGGCGATGTAATTCCAAAGGTCGTTGAAGTGATTGAAGATAAAGAACATCCGCGTGGCATCTTCCGCTTTGAGTTTCCGATGGTTTGTCCGGAGTGCGGTAATGCGGCTGTGCGGGCGGAGGAAGAGGTGGACTTCCGCTGCGTCAATGCCAATTGCCCAGCCAAGTTGCGCGAGAGCCTGCTGCACTTCAGCGAGCGCAAGGTGATGAACATTGAGGGGTTGGGCGAGGCGGTGGTGCAGCAGTTGCTGGAGCGCGGGCTGGTGCACAGCGTTGCGGACCTTTATGCGCTCACCTCCGAGCAGTTAGTAGGACTGGATCGCTTTGCGGAGAAGTCGGCGCAGGCGCTGCTTGAAGAGATTAAACGTTCCAAAGAAGCGGGGCTGGCGCGCGTGCTGGGAGGATTAGGCATACGCTTTGTGGGCGAGCGCACAGCGGAGTTGCTGGCCGAAGAGTTTGGATCGATGGAGGCGCTGCGGGCGGCAAGCGCGGAAGAATTAGAGCGCGTTGAGGAAGTAGGTCCGTGCATCTCGCAGGCAATCTTGGAGTTTTTTGAGCAGCCGGCTAATCTTGCGCTCATTGAAACTCTCCAATCGGCCGGGGTGAAGATGACGGCGGAGAAGCGGCAGCGCTCGGCACAACTGGCGGGATTGACCTTTGTGCTGACCGGCACATTGCCAACGCTCACCCGCGACGAGGCCAAGGCGCGGATTGAGGCGGCAGGCGGAAAGACGGCGGGGTCGGTGAGCAAAAAGACCAGCTACGTGGTGGCCGGCGAGGAGGCAGGATCGAAGCTGGAGAAGGCGCGCGAGCTCAAAGTTCCCGTGCTGGATGAGGCTGGGCTTCTGGCGCTGCTTGCAGGCACGGCTCCCATGCGGTGATTTCCGCCTGATCCCCGCGGGATGTTGTATCGCGCAAGTGAAATTTCGCGGTGACCATCAAGGGCGCTAAAGCTAAAAGAATGAGCATCAAATCCGACCACATGGTAGCCTCGCATCGCAGTTCCGGCGGTAAAGGGTTTCTAATTGAAGCGGCGGCGGGCGGCAATGCCGGTACGCCGCTCGACGGAGCGTGATTCGCGTTCGCGCTCCCGCTCCCAGGCGGCGGCGCGCCAGTTGCGCGAGGCATAGCGGGGCGACTCATCGACCGGCGCTGGAATCTCTTCGACGCGCGGCCGCGGCGGGGAAGTAACCAACTCCATGGGTGCGCGCAGCGAGGGCCGGGCGGCGGCAGCGGGAACAACCGGGGTTGCAGGCACCATGGGCCGCACCGGGAGAATGGGCACTGGCGTGGAAATCAACCGCGCGGAGGATTCAACATCTTGATAAGCGGCATTGGAGGTCAGGCTGGTGTCTGGGCCAACCGCCTGCTCAATGAACTCGTCTTCGGCCTCGATTGCGGCCACCCGCGGAACGCGCGCCGTCAGGGTTTTGGCTAGGAAGTCGTCCACCAGCTTGTGCAGGCATGTTTGGCCGCAGAGATGCTTTGAGCCGGGGCGGAGGCGGTTGCGCGAGTTCCACCCGCTCACCCGCAGCTCTCCACTTTGCTCGCAAGCTACAAACCAGTGGTTGGTCTGCTTCTTCTCCGTTCCGCAGATGTCGCATGATATTGCTTGACGGATCACTGCACTTCCCCCTTGTCCGTGCAATCCCTACGGCGGTTTGGCCAATCGCTGTCCCGCCATGGCGAACGCCTAGGAGAACCAGACCACAAATCAGCATTCCCGCTCAGATGCATCCGGCAAATTACCGCGGTCTGCGTCTACTTCTATTTCATCGTGTTTCCGGGGAAATCAGTGAGAGTTGTATAGAAAGAATGCAGTACTGCGGCAAAGGCGGACAGCAGAACAATGGTTGGTTCTGAATCGGAACCGGAGGCGCGTATTTGTGGAAAAATGACGAGGAAATATTTTTGTCGAGTCCTTGGAGCGAGTGAATTGAAGATGAATCCCGGGTAAACGCGGGCGGGGACGCTCCGCGTTCCAGCCGGTTGGAACGCCGGCTGGAACGCTATACCATTCTGGAAGATGCCCTAATAAGTGGCTGGCCTGGGCGCAAAGTATCCTTTACGCGTGCGCACTTGGTAGCTCCGGTTTTTACAGTAGAGATAGATGGGGCGAAAGGCGCCGTTCTCCTTGAAGTCGGCCGGCGTGTAGGTGAGCGCGTACTGGCTGCGCAGCTCTTCTTCGATATTGTTGAAGCTGTTGGACATATCTTCGACTGTAGGAGGAAAGAAGGCTCGTCCGCCGGTCTCCGCGGCCATTTTAGTCAGCACATCGTCGCCTTTGCCGCGGCTGGGCGTCCAATTGGTGCTGATGGCATAGATGATGGTCTCAGCGCGCTGACATTCCTTGACGGCTTCATCGACGTAGACGCGGCTCACAGTGTCTTCGCCGTCTGAAATCAGCACGATTGCCTTGCGCACGGGGTCCGGTCCGCGCTCGGTGAGGAGCTTGTCGCGGCAGGCGAGGTAAACAGAGTCAAACAGTGCTGTGCCGCCGGCCGGACGGATCCGGTTCACCCCCGTCTCCAGAGCGTCGATGTTGTTGGTCCAGTCCTGGTCAAAGGTGGGCGTATCGGCAAAATCCATCACGAAGGCGCGGTCGCTTTTTGCTTTGAGGATCTTCAACAGGAATTCAATGGCGGATTGCTGCTCGAACTCGAAGCGGGTGTGAATCGAAGTGCTGGAGTCAATCACGATGCCGACGCGCAACGGAAGATTGATCTGCTGATGGAAGCTGGTCACTTTGTCCGGCGTTTTTTGGTCGTCGAGCAGCGCAAAGTCGCTTTGTTGCAAGTTGGGAATATAGTGGCCATGCTTGTCGGTCACGGTGAAGATAAGGTTGACCTCATTGACGGCCGCATGGATTGTGGGCGCGCTCAGCTCCGCGGGCGGTTCGGTGGGTTGCGAGGCGGCGACGGGCTTCGTCGCTGGCGGAGGCGCGGGTTGCTGGGCGTGCAAGGCGGCAAGCGCAAAGACCGCCGCAAAGACGAGAGGTAAAAACTTTCTATTCATGGCGATTTCATTTTATCAAGGGCGGCTCATCTTTGATACAGGGAACAGGGATCAGGGAACAGGGATCAGGGATCAGGGATCAGGGATCAGGGATCAGGGAACAGGGAATAGATTGTCAGCCTTGCAGCGTGGCCAGAAATGCCTCCAGCTCGGCGGGCAGCGGGGCTTCAAGATGGAGCAGCTTGCCGGTGGCGGGATGAGCGAATTCCAACTGCGCGGAATGAAGAAAGTTGCGCCCCAGGCGAAGGCGCTCCGGCTCGGCATTGCGGCGCGCGGCCTTGGAGGTTGCCGCGTTGGAGGCGACCTGGTCAGTGAGATGGCCTGATCCGCCATAGAGCGTGTCGCCCACCACCGGATGGCCGATGGAGGCCATGTGCACGCGAATCTGATGGGTGCGGCCGGTTTCGATGCGCACGCGAACCAGCGTGAATTTGCCGAAGCGGTTGGCTATGCGGCGAACGACCTCGTAGTGGGAGACAGCGGTGCGGGCGTCGCCGGGGGGATTGGTCATCATGCGGGTGCGGCGCAGCGGATCGCGGCCCAGGCTTGAGTTGATGGTTCCCTTGGCGCGTGCCAATTCGCCCTGGACGAGCGCGATGTAAGTCTTTTTAATCTGACGGCTTGAGAAGAGTTCGGCCATGGCGGAGTGGGCGCGGTCGTTTTTAGCCACAACGATCAGGCCGCTGGTGTCTTTGTCCAGGCGATGCACGATGCCGGGGCGCAGGTCGCCACCGGTGGCTGAAAGCTTCTTGAAGCGAAAGAGCAGGGCATTGACCAGCGTGCCGCGGCTGCGCTCGTCCTCATTTTGGCCGGAGCCGGCGTGAACCATCATTCCGGCCGGCTTGTTGACGACTGCCAGATCCTCGTCTTCGTAGATCACGTCGAGGGGAATCTCTTCCGGCGTGGCTTTGAGCGGGGCGGGATGCGGCTCGCCGGTTATGTCAATGCGCTCGCCTCCGCGCAGCTTGAGCGAGGCCTTTTCAACGCGACCGTTGACGAGGACGCTGCCCTGGTCGATGAGGAGCTGAACGCGCGAGCGGCTGACGCCTTCGATCTGCGAGACGAGGAATTGGTCGAGGCGCTGGCCTTTGGCTTCAGGGGATGCTTCAATGGTGCGCAGTTCGGTCATGGGATGCCTCGATCTCTATTGTTGCAGCTTTGCGCTCCATGAGCATCAGGCCGCCCGCAAGGAGCAATAGAACAGCCGCTGCTTGCGGACCGTCGAGCGCACCGCCGAACAGCCCGCCGCGGCCTTCGGAGTCGCGCCAGAACTCGGTGAGGAAGACGATAACGACAGTGCCGAGCAAGAAGAGTCCGGCCAGATCACCCACTTGACGGCGGCGGGGCAGCCAGAAGAGCAAGCAAGCCGAAAGCATGAGAAAGCCCAGAGCCGCGTAGGCCTGGACGGGATGCACGCTGACACCGAGCGGAGCGCCGCTCCAAAGCGCGGCCAGCGGGTGGGTGTACGTGACAGCCCAGCGGACGGAGGATTCGGTTCCAAAGCCGGAACCGGCGAGTAGCGCGCCCAGTTGCTCGCAGGCGAGTCCGAGGGCTAATGGCGCGGCGAGCGCGTCGGCTGTCGAGCTGGGCGGCAACTGTTGCCAGCGGGCGTAAAAAAGGGCTGCCAAGGCCGCGGCCAGCGCTCCGGCGGCGGCGAGCAGCGGATGATGAACCATGGCCAGCGCCAGCAGCCAGGAGTGATGCAGGCGCAGCGCGCTCCAGTTTAGGGCGATGAGCAGCAGCCGCGAGCAGAGGAGCGCCGCAAAAAGGGCGAGGATGCAGAGGTTCCAGATTTTGGCGGTGTCGAGACTCAGAGAGCGTGCCGTGCGCTGCGCCAGAAAAAGAGCGGCAAGCACGCCGACGGCCGCCATTGTGCCGTACGAGGAAATGATGAGGGAACCGAATTGAAGGAGGACTGGATGCACCAATCTCAGGATACGGCATGAACACGGCACGCAGAGTTGATGCAGAAAGGCAGAAACCGACCCGCGGGGCCGTGGGGTAGATGCGCCGGTGAACCCTTCCTAAGAAGGTGGAGCTCTCCGCGGTTCATTAGGCATTCCGGACTGGCGGACACGGCACACAGAACCGATTGTCGAGTTAAGCCCCTGTTCAATGAATGTTGGTTCAACCAGCGTTGATCGCCCACCTGCTTTGCAGGCCGGTTTCTATTGCGAATAGTAGAAGGAGTGGAGCGGAATTACAAGTCTTGTAGTTGGGCTGGCTTTGTGGTAGTTTTTACGGCTGGATTTTTTTGGACGGCACCGCAAACTTTGAATTGTGTAATGCCCGCTCCAGTACAGTTTGTGCAGGTCTGGAGACCTGCACGACAGCCGCTCTGGAGAGCGGCGCTACGGTACACGGGGCGCTACAATACACGGGGCGCTACAATGCTCGGATAAGTTTCAATCCGGGCTATCGGCGGATTTATCCGCTTCAGGGGCGGGCTTACGGCTGGCGGCTATCGCGATCAGTTTCTTGAGTTTGCCTTCGATATTGGCGTCGCCCACATGCTGATCTTCCAGCACTCCATCGGCGTCGATGGTGAAGGTGGCGGGAATGGCGGTCACATTGAATTGCTTGGAGATGGTGCCGTTGAAACCGCCGTCGCGATATTGCAGCCAGTTCATCCCGTTCTTTTCGACGAACGCTTTCCATTTGGCATCGTCGTCATCCAGACTGACACTGAGGACGACGAAGGGCTGGCCGTCAAACTTTTTGGCGATGGACTGGATGTGCGGCAGCGCCTCGCGGCAGGGGACGCACCAGGTAGCCCAGAAATCGATCAGCACCACCTTGCCGGCGAGTCCATCCATCGAGATGCGCTGTCCGTCGAGCGTGGTGAGGGCAAAGGGCGGCGCCATTTTGGCTCGCGCCAGCTCGATGTTTTCCAGGAAGCGCTCGGCGCGGGGATGAAATATCGCGTGATTCCGGTCTCGATCGAGAAAGGTGGTGAACTCGGCGCGGGCGGCGTCGTCCTGATGCAGGCGGGCCAGCGTAACGCCATATTGATAGTGTGCCGCGATGAGCTTTGGATTCAGATCAAGGGCGGCTTTAAACTCCTCCGCGCTCTCTTGAAGGCTTTTATCCTTTTTGTTCTGGATGCCGTCGGTCTGAAGAGCAGTGGCCAGATAGAGATACGCGTGCGCTCGTTGGGAATCGTCGGTTGAGACGGCCAGCCACTGGCGCGCCAGCTCGATTGCATCCTTATAAGCACCTAGCTTGATGGCCAGGCGATAGCCGCGCTCCAGGCACTGCCAGCAGGCGGCATCCAGTTTGAAGGCTTTGCGATAGTCGCTGAGCGCGGCGTCGTAGTCGCGATGCTTCTCCCAGTCACGCGCCGAGGCATAAGCTTTGATGGCCTTGGGGTTGATTGGTTCGCCGGGCTTGGACTGATCCGGCTGAGCGGCAGCGGTGTTGGCGGGGGTGGTTACGGGGGTGTCGGATTTAGGCGCGTCTGCCTGGGCCGCGCAGGAAGCGAAATGGGTAAATCCAAAGATGATAAAAAGCGCAAGAAGAACAATTCCCTGGCGGATGAAAGCGGTAACGCGGAACATTCACGATCCTCCCGGTTCCCAATGTCGGTTCTGAGGGCCCGTTCACGAAGCCTATGATCCAGTCTTGAGTTCGTCGTCCAGCACTTCATCCAACAAACCACGCAGGCTGGCGGTGCGAAGGCTGGTCGGACGCGCATTGCCGCCGGAAGCTTTACGCGCCTCGTCCAGTTCGTCGGCCAGATTGAGCGCGGCCAGCACGGCCACGCGCAGCGAGTCCACTGTGGTTCCATGGGCGGCAACGGCGCGCATCCGCGCGTCCACCAACGCGGCCAGAGCGCGAATGTGTTCGGCGTCCTGCCCGGAGAGGTAGTAGGTCTGGTCGTAGATCTCGACGGAGACGTAGCCCGCTCGGTTGGCGGTTTGCTCTTGAGCCATCGTGGACCTCACAGTTCCAGTGCGTCGAGTTGCGAGAGGATGCGCTCGACGCGCTGGCGCACCTGGGTGCGTTCTTCGCGCAGGGCGGCGATTTCTTTTTGCAGCTTCTCGGCGAGCGGCGCCTGCTCATGCAGCTCCATTTCAGCTTTCAGAGTGCGCTCTTCCGCGGTGGCGCGAGCCTGCCGCTCCCACTTGACCAGGTTCACAGTGCGCAGGACACGCTCTTCCAGCGCGGAGAATTCATCCACGCTCAGGGTTACGGTGCTTGCCTCCACGCCTGGATCGGCGGCCGGCTTGGCAGCGGCTTCGGCGACCGGCTCGGAGTGAGCTTCCGCTGCGACTTGCTCAACAGCTTCCGCCGCCGGTTCAGCTTTGGGCTCTAGCGGCGTGGCCTCCTCCAACACATCTGTCTTCCAGAAACTTTCGGACATGGAAACACCTCCAGGGAATAAGGACATAACGCTGCGAGTATAGCGCAGAATGAGCCGCTTTTTTGCCTAACTGCGCAAACGCGCCCCAACTTTGCCAACAGCTTCGACGACCCGCGTCTGGAAGGCTTGCAACTCCTCCTCGCGCAGCGTGCGGTCGGCGGCTTGGAAGGTTGCACCCAGCAACAGCGCGTATTCGCCTGCGGCCAGCTTTTTGTCGCGGAAGACCTCGCGCGCGCGCCAATCGACGAGTTCGGGAATGCGCAGCGCGGCGACGGCTTGGTCGATGGTTTCCCAGGTGATTTTTTCGTCCAGAATCAGAGAGAAATCGCGGCGCACCGGCTGGAAGCGCGAAATCTCCCGCGCAATCGGCTGCCGCAAGGGCAGCTTGTAAAGGCGGTCCAGATAGATTTCGCCAACTAGCACGGAGTCTTTCAGCTTGCGCTCGGCAGCCTGCGCGGGATGAAGCTGACCGAACCAGCCGACGGTTGCGCCGTCCACCACGACCCGCGCGGCGCGGTAGGGATGCAACCATGGCGGCGTAAGGCCGGCCTCGGCAGGGAAGCGGTCGAAGAGAACGGCGCGGGAGTGGAAGCGCGCCAGAAGCTGCTCAACCACGCCCTTCAGGTCGTGGAATTCAATAGGGCGCGCGGCGTGCAAAGCGCCCTGCTCCGGCATGGCTCCGACCGCGCCGAAGGAGAGCGCTGGGCGCTCATCCACTTTTTCCGTGCTGCCACTGAAGACCGTGCCCAATTCGAAGAGGCGCACATCGCTCACGTCGCGATGCAGATTGCCGGTGATCATGGACAGCATGCCCGGCAACAGCGATGGCCGCAGTACGCCGGCCTCTTCGCTGAGGGGATTACCCAGCCCCACGGCCAACCCCGGCTGCGGAGCGGTTAATGCGGCCTCGGCAGCCGAGCAGAAGGTGCTGGAGATGGCCTCATGGAAGCCGGCCGAGAGCAGCACATGGCGCGCCTGGGATTCTTTCGCAGCCCAAGGCAGCGCGCGCACGCCTTCGCCGAAGGCAGGCAGCGTGTTGGCAAAGCGATTGTAGCCGTAGACGCGAGCGACTTCTTCAATCAGGTCGATCTCGCGGTCCACATCGAGCCGCCAACTGGGCAGCGTGACCAGCCATTCAGACTCTTGAGTATTTTGGAGTCCGCAACCCAATGCGGTGAGCACGCCTTCGACCGTGGTCGCTGTGATGCCTTCGGCGTCAAGGGTTGTTCCCAGAATGCGATGCACCTCGCTCAGTTTCAGTTGAATGGGCTGGCGTTTCGCGGTACGGGCTTCAATGGCAGGTACGCGCACATCCACCAGATCGCCCTCGATCCAGCCGCCGCTGGCGAGGAGAATACTGCTGACGATGGCGGAGGCAACTTCGGCGGCGTTGTAGTCCGCACCGCGCTCGAATCTATGGCTCGCGTCGGTGTGCAGGCCATGGCGGCGCGCCGTGCGGCGGACTGCGACCTGGTCAAACCACGCCGCTTCGACAAGAACATTTTTAGTCTCCGCGGTAATCATTGAATCCCAGCCGCCCATTACGCCGGCCAGTCCCAGAGGCTTCGCATGGTCGGCAATGATGAGGTCTTCGGGGTCGAGTGTGCGCTCCACGCCGTCGAGGGTTTTGAGCCGCTCGCCCTTCTTGGCGCGGCGCACCACGATGCCGCCTTCCAGCTTGTCCAGGTCGAAGACGTGCGTCGGCTGGCCCATCAGGAGCCACGCAAAGTTGGTGGCGTCCACGGCGTTGGAGATTTGCTTCTGCTCCAGCAAGCCAAAGTACGTGGCCACCTCCGCGCCCGCAAACCAATCGCGCGAGGGAGCGATAGTGACGCCGCGCAGCACTCGCGCCGTGAAGCGCCCGCATGCGTCCTCGGCCTCGATGCGCACGGGGAAGGAAGCTGACGCAGGCCGCGCTTCGGGCAGCGCAAAGTTGAGCGCAGGCAGTGGTAGCCCATAGATCGCCGCCGCCTCGCGCGCCACGCCGTAGTGGTTCATCGCATCCACGCGGTTCGTGGTAATGTCCATTTCGTAGAGCGAGCCATTGCCCGCGCCGAGTGAGTAGATGCCTTCGACGGCGATGCCGCGCAGGGTGAGGTCTTCGGCGAGTTGCGCATCATTTACGGGTAACTCAGGTAAATATGCGCGAAGCCATTTTGTAAGGATTTTCATTTGGATTACCTTTTAGCGAGTTAGCGTGCGCTGTGCGCACATTTGCACGTTAGCAAGTTAGCGAATGAGTGCACTCCCTATAGGGAGTGCAGTTTCGCCAAAAGTCCATTGATGAGCTTGGCGGTGTCTGTCGCCAATTCGAGAAGTTGCTGCGAATACTCCGGAGCGATAAATCCCAAGCCTGTGGCCAACTCATTTTGAGTTTCAAATTCATACAACGATCCACGCGCCGATCCGAGTGATTTACGCAGGTCCAAATCCGTCAGCTTTCCGTGGCCCTCGGCGATATGACTTGCAACCGAAACCGCAGAACGTCGCATCTGCATCCGCAAGCCAAAGGTCTCGGATTTTGGAAACTCTTCGGTATGCAGGTAAACCTGGCGAGCCAATTCCATTGCTTTTTGCCAAACGATCAAATCGCGAAAGGATCGAGTTCTGGGCATGAAAACCTCTTTCTATTCAAGCAGCCGCAAACTTGCTAACTCGCAAATGTGCGCGCAGCGCACGCTAACTCGCTAAACAAACTGCCCCAGAAACCGCATATCCCCAGCGTAAAAACTCCCGATTTCGCTCACGCCATACTTCATCATCGCGATGCGCTCGACGCCCATGCCAAAGGCAAAGCCGGAAATCGTTTTCGGGTCATAACCAGGCTGCTTCTCCGCCGCAAAGGCAAAGACCGCCGGGTCCACCATGCCGCAGCCGAGCAGCTCAATCCAGCCGGAGTTCTTGCACTTGCGGCAGCCCTTGCCGCCGCAAAAAATGCAACTGATCTGCACGTCGGCGCTGGGCTCGGTGAATGGAAAAAAGGATGGAAAGAAGCGCGTCTTCACAGCCGAGCCGAAGAGCGCCTTCATCGCGTGGTCGAGCGTGCCCTTCAGGTCGCTGAAGGTGATATTCGTGTCCACGCAGAGACCCTCGACCTGATGAAAGATCGGCGAGTGGGTTGCGTCCTGCGCGTCGTTACGATGCACCTTGCCGGGGATGACAATCCGCACCGGCGGCGGCTGCGACTCCATCGTCCGCATCTGGACCGGCGAAGTGTGGGTGCGCATCAGCAGGCGGTCGCGCTGCGGGCGGCGCTCCTGATTGGCGACGACCAGCGTGTCCTGCGTATCGCGCGCCGGATGCCCGGGAGGAAAGTTCATGCTCTCAAAGTTGTAGAAGTCCGTCTCGACCTCCGGCCCCACGCCCACCGAGTAGCCCAGCGCCGCAAAGACCGAGACAATCTCATTCAGCGTGCGGGTTATCGGGTGCTCCGCGCCCGTGAGACGCCGCGTTCCGGGCAGCGTGATGTCGATGGCCTCGGCAGCAAGCGCAGCATCTGTCGGACCGGCTCCCAGAGCCGCGTCCAACAGCCCCTCGACCACCGCCTTGAAGGCGTTGAAGCGCATTCCCAAAGCCTTTTTGGCTTCAGCGGGCGCGGCCTTCAGCCAGCGGCTACTGACCTCGTTGAGCAGGCCCTGCTTGCGGCCCAGCCATTGCAGCTTGAAGGCCTCCACAGCCGCCTCGCTGCTGATTTCAGCCGCCGCCGCGCGCGCCTGCTGCTCCAGCGCCGTAAAGGCCCGGTCAAGCGCTGATTCGTCAAATGCGTCAAGATTGGGAATTTCAATGTTCATAAGCGTATATAAGAAGGATAAACCACTGACTCTGCGGCTTGCGGTATGCTCATCATTATGAAGTTCATTCGCTTGCTTCTTGCTCTGTTTCTCGCCGCTGCGGTTGCGCTCCCCGCTGCCGCGCAAACCACCGTCTACCCGCTGCAGGAGGGCTATGTTGACGCCCACGGTGTACTGATCTACTATGTGGCCTTCGGCACAGGCTCGCCGCTGGTGGTGCTGCATGGCGGTCCCGGCGCCAGCCACGATTACTTCCTGCCTTATCTGCTGCCTCTGGCGCGCACCCACCGGCTCATCTTCATCGACGAGCGCGGCTCGGGCCGCTCTGAGCGCCTGCAGGACGCGAGCCTTTACACCGTCGAGGCCGATGTGGAGGACGTGGAGGATGTGCGCGTGGCCCTGCACCTGGGCAAGATCGCCCTGCTCGGACACAGTTGCGGCGGCGTGCTGGCTCAGGCTTACGCGCTCAAGTACCAGCAGAACCTCACGCATCTGATTCTCAACAGCACCTTCGCCTCTACAAACGCGATGAACGCCGTGCTGGCCAGCGAGAAGGCCGCCATGCCTGCCGATAAGCTGGCCCGCCTGAACGAACTGGAAGCCGCTGGCCTCTTTGGTAAAGGCGAGGCGTGGGAGCATGGCCGCTACCCGGCCGAGTACGCCAACCTAGCCTGGGGCACTGGCTACTTTCCCTTCCTCTTTGGCGCGCGCCCCGACGCCAACTACGACCCCTCCGCCGGCAACGCCCCCACCAACTGGGAGCTATACCGCGCCATGTGGGGCGAGCATGGCGAGTTCGTTATCGACGGGAATTTGAAGTCCGTCGAGTACGTGGACCGTCTGCCCTCGATCAAAGTGCCCACTTTGATTTTGGTCGGCGACCACGACGAGTGCGCGCCCTCCCTAAGCAATCAAATGCACGAGAAGATCACTGGCTCCAAGCTCGTCATCCTGCCCAACAGTGGCCACATGAACTTCATCGATCAGCCGGAGATGTGGCAAAAGGCGGTGGAAGGATTTCTGGGCGGCAAGTAGCCTTGCCGATGATAATATGCCAGCCATGATGCGGACTGCTCAATTTATCGTGCTTGGCCTTTTCATACCCATCAGGGCCGGTGTTGCGCTCCGTGGTAGATGTGCAGAATCTCCACATCGTTCTCCTTCACGCGATAAACCACGATATAGGGCAAGCGCGGCAAAACTAACTCGCGCGTTCCTTCTTCCCGACTAACGCGACCGCGAAAGGGCGTGGAACGTAAGGTAAGAATTGCTTGATAGATTTCGAGGATGGTCGATTGGGCAAAGGAAGAATGATGCAGTGCCAGATAATCCCGAATCGATTCCAGATTGTCCGCCGCTACCGGGGTCCAGCGCAAACGCATCAGAGGCTCAGCATCCGGCTGACGCGGGCATCCATCTCGGCCTCGTCGATGAACAACCCCTGGTCCGCCTGCTCGATCCCTTTGCGCACACCGGCGCGGAAACGCTCATCATCTTCAATCAGTAGCAGCGCGGCCTCCTGCACCAAACGCGCCGGAGCAATCCCCTCCACACTGGCGATCTGACCCAAACGGACTTCCTGCTCGGTGGTGAATTGAACTTCCATACTTGAAGTTTTGCAGCAGACAGATGCATTGTCAAGAAGGACTACTACGGCCAAGTTCGGATTTTCGGGCATTCGTAACCACTACTTGTTCTCAAATGCAGAACGGCCCGGAATCCTTGGGATTCCGGGCCGTTTGTTGACTGGCTGATTCGCTCTTACGCGGCCTTCTTTTCGGCGGCGAGGGCGGCTTTGGCCTGGTTGACGAGGCCGGTGAAGCCGGCGGCGTCCTGGATGGCGATGTCGGAGAGGATCTTGCGATCCAGCTCGACGCCTGCCTTCTTCAGGCCGTTGATCAACTGCGAGTAGCTGAAGCCGTTCAGCTTGCAGGCGGCCGAAATGCGCACGATCCACAGCGAGCGGAACTGGCGCTTCTTCTGCTTGCGCCCGGTGTAGGCGAACTTCAGGCCGCGCTCGACGGCTTCCTGGGCTGCCTGATAGAGCTTGGATTTCGTAAGGAAGTATCCACTAGCCCTCTCAAGAATCTTTTTGCGGCGGTCATTCCGCTTGGTACTGCGTTTTACGCGGGGCATAACAATTTCTCCATTTTGCGTTCGGTGATGCGGCTGGAGGCAGGAGGCGCTTTCCCGTTTGGCTCGGCGCTGTAAACCTCTTCACTCGCTTTATACAAGCCTGAATCTCTCGCCAGGGCGAACGCGTTTCGCTTCCGGCGGGGGCCGTTTCGGCCCATTGGCATACCTGCGGCTCCCTAAAAGGCTGCCGCACGCAGTGCTCAGGCGTAGGGAATCATGCGCGCTACCTTCTTGTAGTCGCCATCGGAAACCATCAGGGTCTTGCCCAGCTTGCGTTTCACTTTTGGCGATTTCGAAGTAAGGATGTGCCGCGTCTTCGTCTGGTGGCGCTTGATTTTGCCGGTTCCAGTCTTGCTGAAGCGCTTCTTCGCGCCCGTATGGGTCTTCAACTTAGGCATTTTCTTCTCGTTTTGGAGGAGGGATTGCTCCCTCCGCATGGCCCGTGAGACAAGGCTTCCCCTGCCTTCTTAAGGCCTTCACCAGTATACAGCAACGCGGGCCTTTTGTGACCCGCGTTGTCAATTTCAAGGAACGATCACGGTGATCTTGGTGTTGTGCACGATGCCATTGGCCGTGGCGGTGACGACCACGTTGTAGGTGCCGGCTGGAGTGTTGTTTCCACCGCCGCCTTTTCCACCGCCGCTACTGCCGCCGCCGCAGCCGGAGACGCTGAAGGCCACCACTAGAGCGAAGCCAAGCAGCAGATTCCGCACCAGATTGCGCCGCGCCTTGCCGCCCGTGAGGAAGAGGACAAAGGCCAACATTCCGGCCGCCATCGGCCAGTGGGCTTGGCCGCTGCGCATCGGCTGAACCAATGCGGCGGTCTGCTCCGTGGCATTGATGACCAGGGTTGCCGTGGCTGCGCCGTTCAGCGCGACCGCGCTGTTCACGCTGCAACTGAAGTCGGTGGAGGAGGGCGTGCAGCTCATGGCTACCGTGCCGTTGAAGTTGCTTTCCGATTGCAGATTCAACAGGACGGTACCGGAGGCTCCAGGCTGCAGCGTAATCAGCGGGCTTTGCGGCGCCAGCATAAAGTCGCCCGCCGATTGCGTTGCGGTAAAGTTGACCACATTGCTCAGCGATGGGCCGTTTGCCTGGTCGCCCCAGTAGACCGTCTGGAGCTGATTGGCTCCGTTCATGTTGAACCACAAAGGATTCACATCAAAGGTGCAGGTGGTCGTCGAGCCCGCCACCCCGCTGTTTGCCGGCCAGAAACAGTAGGTCATCAAGACATCGTTGTTGTAGAAGTCGATTTCTCCGACAGGTGAAGTTCCGTTGTTTCCCGATCCGGTGATGGTGGCGGTAACCTTAGCCGTCTGCGTGCCGGAGATGCTGGTCGGCGAGATACTCAGAACCGAAGTCGAGGGCGCGTAGGTGGGCAGAGTCTGAATGTTGATGGGCGAAATATCCATCATGCTGCCGCTGCCCCAGACGGAATCTCCGCTATAAACGGCGTTGAAGAAGTAGTAGCCATCCGCTCCCGGACCGAGATTGGTAAAGGTTGCAACCGCGACCGATTCCTGAGCGAATGCTCCACTCAACGGGACGAGCGGCACCGTTTGCGAAGTCACCAAGCTGTACTGGCAATTGTCATTGATACCTGGATAAGTAACCAGGCATATCTGTACAGTTCCGGTGGGAGCGGGCGTGCCCAGCGGGTATTGCGTGGAGTTGCTATCGCCCTTCACGGTTACGCTGAGAGTAAGATCGCCGCCGGGATTCATGAAATAAGCCGGGATTTCTTCGCCACCGGCGGACAATTGATAGGTATATTGTCCGATCAAGTAACCATACAGGTAAGTTTCTCCCGGCGTTACGGTGAAGGTGACCGGAGAAGTGCTTGAGGAGGCTGCGTAGCTTGCGTCGCCCGAATAGCTGGCGCTGGCGGTGTGGGTACCAACCGCCAGAACTGGAGGCGTCCAGGTGGCGATGCCCGCGGCATTCAGCGCCACGGTCACAGTGGTCGAGTCGATGGTGAAGGTGGCCGTTCCGGTGGCGATGCCGTCGCTGGTGCCTGATTTGGCGCTGGCACTAGTGGGTTGAATCATCAGCGCGAGCGGCATATCGTAAACCACCGTGCCGCCGGTGATGAGCAATACATTGTTGTAGTCGCTGACCACGGAGAAGTTGATATTCGATTTCTCCGGCGTGATGGTCAATGTCTCAGGCGCCGATGTGCTACTGGCAAAGCTGCCGTCTCCGCCATAACGAGCGGTCACCTGATAGCTTCCGCCGGGGAGATAATTTACGCTGCTGCTGCCTGTGCCGTTGCTCAAGGAGATATAGGTTTGTGATTGGGAGAAGGGCACCGTCGAATTGGTCAGGATGGCTACATCGCCGGTTGGCGTGCCGGAGCCGGAGCTGGGAGCAACGGTCGTTGATAGATTGATCGGCGTGCCATGCGTAACGTTGCTTTTGGAGAGCTGGAGGGAGGTGGTTGTGGCGCGGAAGGTGAGCGAGTTCCAGTCATTCACCAGTACATTTGCATCCACCGATCCCAACCCGCTGGCCTGATCGTAACCGGGGCCGACTGCATATTGTGACGTGCCGATGATGCCGTTCCACTCGGTGACACACGTCTCACTTCCACCTTCGATGCAAGGAAAGCTGTTGGTGCCTACGGTGATGTCATGAAAGGCCGCCGGCTTCTGTTGAGCAAGCGGATAGAGTGTGTAATTGGCCTGTCCTTGCCGTCCATATCTCTGGTTGATCAGCGCCATGATGCCGGCCATCGCCGGCGACGAAGCCGAGGTGCCGCCAACCAGCAGCACTTCAGCGTTGTTGCCCGACCCAGCCGCGCAATCGCCAGCGAATGCGCAGATGGCGTAGGCGCTGAGATTGGCTCCGTTGGAGGCAAAGAGCGAAACGTCGGGCAGATCGCGCACTCCGTCTTTGGGCACGCCGGGGCCGGTCTGCCAAACCGGTTTGGCATAGCCGCTGGTGCAAGTGCCGGTGGTGACGTTTCCCGAACTGCAACTGCTCGCGCCCCCTCCGCCAGCCGCGTATTCGTTTCGCGCGAAGCCGTCGGCAATTACATCAAAGCCAAAGGAATCGTCCCATGGCTGCTCGGGCAATGGAGCAATCAACGATCCAAAATTGCTATCGTTCGTCTGGTTCCACAGGCTGGTCGCGCTGGCGCCTCCGGTGGCGTAATCCGAGTAATAAAAGTCCGTGCCGCCCACCGATACATTCCATGGAGTCGAAGTCAAGCCGCTCACCGAGACAGTAGTCGCAATTGGACTGCATACCGATCCGGTGTCGCCAGAAGAGACAAAGACCGTTTGCCCCTGCGCCGCCGCCTCCTCCCACAAGCCCGCCCAGAACTGGTTTCCGGCATTGCCGAGATTGGCTTCGCAGTCGCCAAAGCTCACGCTCAGCACCGAAGCCTGGTTGTCATCCACCGCGCGCAACGCCGCCAGCTCCAGCGGATCGATCAGGTTGCTGGCCCCGGCGATATACAAGTTCACATTCGCCTGAGGCGCAACGGCGCCGCTCAACTCAACATCCAGATAGGCCTCCACATCCACACTCGGAAGATCACCCGGATCGTCGCCATCGATAATCACCTGCGGCAGATTGCCGGTCAGCCCGAAAAAGCTCTGATAGGCCTGCACCAAACTCAGATTGATATTCGATTCGTTGATGATGCCGATGGTCTGCCCCGTGCCATTCACGCCGGCTTTATACAGCGGAGCCAGATCGTACTGCGTGTAAAAGTCTTCCGGCGCGACGGTATAGGCATTAAGATTTGATGTGCCGTAGGGATTGGGCAGCGTCCATAGCGGAGTCGTTTTTTTGGTGTCGTGCGCATACAAAGCCTTGCCCGCAACTTCGATCTGCGGCTTGGCATAGAAATCATTGAGCGGTGAAAAGCCGCCCACCAAGGGCGCCAGTGCGGCTGGAATCTTGATCTCGCTGGCGTTGGCGTAGTGCGTTTCGCCCTGCACGTTATATCGGTGAATTTCAGTGTGCAGCGCGGTGCGAATCTGCCCGGCGGTTCCAGAGAACTCTATAAGAGTTTTGCCCTTGGCCACCCGCGCCACGGTAAAGCCCTGTGACTCAAGCCAGTTCGTCACAACTTGCGTATCCTCGTCGCGCGCGCCGAAGCGAGAGCCAAACTCCTCCGGCGTCAGCCACTGATGATAGCTCGCCGAGCCGGGCGTATGCGCGTCGCTCAGGAACTGTTGCAGCGCCTGCTCGCGATCAGCCGGTCGAGCCATCTGCAGCAACAGGCGGCGCACCGGGAAGTCATCGGCCACCACCCCTTGATCAGACTCCGGCCGAGCCAGCGGATGCACTGTTCCATGCAGCGTTGTCAGTTGGTTCTGATTCACTCCGGTTGAGGCTGGCAGCGCTGCCTGCTGCGCGGAAACCGAAGCTGAAAGGACAAGTGAGCAGAGAAAGAGCGGGCGAAGCGCTAGCCAGGACAATTGCATGAAGTGCTCCTCAAAGTTGAACTGCTAATTAAAGAGAACCCTGCCTCTCTCTAATAGTTGTGCTCTCGTATTGATTTTTTCTGAACAATCTTTTGGACCGGCTTGCCGAGCGACGCACCACAGGCAGTCTAGTGATTGCACTTCAGCGGGAACTTCAACGCCGACCCGTTTCGGCAAATGGTTTCAATTGCGTTAATCTTCGCATATTTTGGCAGCCTCTGAGCTTGTCCAGCCCCAACCGGGGCTACCGGGCAACGGCAATGATACTGTAGTGGAAGCTATCGCTTTGCTGTTGGAAGACGGAGAACCTCATGATTCTGGAAGTTGCAATTCTTGATGTAGTTGCCGGGCAAGAAGAGGCTTTTGAATCTGCCTTCAAACAGGCTTCGCTGATCCTCAGCGGAATGCCGGGCTATTGCTCCCATCAGCTCCGATCCTGTGTGGAAAAGGCAAACAGGTACATTCTACTGGTGGAGTGGAAGACCCTGGAAGCCCATACGACTGGATTTCGCGGCTCACCTGAATACAGAGAATGGAAGCAGCTTTTGCATCACTTTTATGATCCATTTCCTGTTGTTGAGCACTACCAGGAGCCGCTGACCTGACCTGTTCCGTTTCGGCGCACGGTTTCAATTGCGTCAAACTTCGCACAATTTAGCAGCCTCTGACCTTGTCCAGCGCCAACCGGCGGCATAGTGTTAGGACGATGGCCGTTCTCTCTGTTGATCTCGCAATCCGCCGCTGGTCCGATCTGGGCATTGTTGTGCTGGAGCGCACCCGCGCCGCGCGCGCCACGGATCTGTGGACGGTGGGCGCCGGCCTGCCGCTGAAGCAGATCTTTGCTCCGGCCAGCCTGCCGGAGCCGGCCGAGAGCCGTATCGTCTGCGAGATCATTCCGTGGAACGATCCCGGCCCGGTGGAGGCCGAGGTGCTGGCCGGGCGGCTCAATCATCTCTGTGGCGTACGCGATATCCGCGTGCTGATGCTGGATGGGCCGCAGGCCTGGAAGTCGCGCTCGAATGGCCTGGAACACTCGCGCACCAGCGAGCGGCAACTGAATACCGCGGCCAAGACGGGGCTGCCGGGGATGGTCAAGCCGCTCAGTTACCGGCCCTTCGCCGAGTTTTGTCTGGATGTGTATGACGCGCTCTGCCGGCGCGGCTGGCGCAGGCTGGCCACGCGCGAGCAGCCTAGTGGAGAAGCTGAGCGGGTGCTGGTGGAGAGTTATCCGCACGCGGCGTGGAAGTCGCTCGGACTCAAAGCCCTGCCCTCCAAGCGCCGCGCCAAGGTGAGCGACTTGGCCGAGGCCTTTGGCGCGCTGCGCTCGCTGATTCCGCTCAGCGTGGACCGCCCGCCGAATCACGACCAGCTTCAGGCGATTGTAGGCGGCTTGCCGGGGCTGGCGCTGGAGGAGCGCAACACCGATGGCGCGCGCATTGTGGGCACGCCCCCCCGGCGCGAAGAAGGCCACTGGCGCGAGGGCTTCATCGTCCTGCCCGTGCCGCCGAAGAGCACGCTTGGGCTGCGCTGGCTGCATTGATTGTGAGTGGTAATGCTCCATTTTGAATTCCTTCTACTTCAGTTATTTTGTGACCGCAACAAAACAAAAGCGGTCTTTAATCTTTGGGAGATACTTATTTCATTGCACTGAACTTGTATCTATGGTTACCAAAGATTTTTTCTTTAGTAATGTGGCAGGTGTATAAAAGCGTTACACTATTTTCGTGCCTGATTCCAGACGTAATCCGTCCCCAAACCAAGAATCGAAAGGAAATCCTATGATCTTGCATCTCTCCCAAAACCTGCGTAAAATCTCTCTCTCTCTCTCTCTCTCTCTCTCTCTGCATTTTTTCTCTGTGTCGTTTTAATGGTTTTCTTTTCTATACAGGCGCAGGCACAAACCACAGGTAGCCTCAATGTTGCAAACGGAACACTCTCCTGGACCATAAGCACTTCGAAAGGAAAATGCGGTCCTGGATCGCCTCCAGCCTACTCGTTTACTGAGTACCAATTCACGGGATTTCAATTCTATTATTCGGGTGGGGGAACCTACACCATGTCCGGATCGGATGCATACTTTATCGATCAAAATCCCACAGGATGCCCACCGCCTGGTGGTGTAGTAACAGAATTGGCTTTTCCGTCCGGCCTTGACACTTTGATGGGCAATCCCATCGGATGCACCCTCGACTTTACAGCGACTTCTTCGAGTTCTGGCACAGCAACTCTTGATCCAACGAATTGCCAGGAAACTACTTTACTCAAACCAGCTTATCAGGTGGTATCTATATTGTATGATCCTCCTGGAAATAAAAGTCAGGCTGGTTTTATGGAAACAGCTCAATACGGTACAACAACGACCGTTGGAAGCAATTTTACAGCTGGTACTTCAGTTTCTTTTACCGAAGGAGCGTCATTTTTAGGCACTGGTGCCTCGATGTCTGAAACTTTTGGGACTTCAGTTTCTACTACATCTTCTAGTGCATTGCAAGAAACTTTCTCAGACTCAACCGGCGTTGCGAATATGAATGAAAGTTACAATCCAGATGCTATCAATCACAATCAAGATATATTTCTTGTTTTTTTAAATCCAGAAGTGCAGATTCATTCAGTAGGGGGAAATCCCATCAACTACGGTGTGTTGATTCCTCCTCCAATCAATGGTCAAGACTCTATCGTGGATATTCTCCCGGTATCCGCAAACGTAATGGAAGCGAACTCTGCGGGTGTGACGACAGTACCACTATCTGTGCTAGTTCCTCAAAACCTGGAGCCATCAAATCCCTCTGAACTGTGGCCAGGATTAGGCGCGATCTGTGCGAATAATGCAATCTATAAACAACAGATTATTGATGATGAACAGGCTGTGTTGAATGGAACGATACCGCCCGAAGATTGTACGTTAACAAACCAATGTGGGTGCACACCCAACGATTTCTTGCCGATTTTGCAAATGGACCCGCTTCTTTTCTACAACGGAATGAATAAACCGCCCACTGCATATCCAGGTTATGTAAGTCCATTGACTGCAAATACGAATAATGGTACGGCCAGTGATGCGGATTGTGATGTGCTTCCACTCGGCTCCAATCTTTCAAATAATCTGGAGATGAGTTGCCGCTATGTACCTGTTGCAAATGGCATATCGCCTACTACTGATTATACTCAAAAAACTGTGGGACTTTCCGGCCCTGAATATCCTGGAGATAGTAATGCGCCCAATACATTCCAACAAGGTGATATGACACAGAGCACGATCACCATGGGTGGCCAAACACAAGAATCTGTTGCTTTCGGTTTTACGGAAAAAGCTCCTGGCTTCAGTTTTACTAACAACAATTCTTTCACGTGGACCCAAAGTCAGAGCGTTAGAATAGCAAATTCAACTACTGATACAATGAACGTATCGCTGAATTCTCAGACTGTCGGCTGTGAGCAGTCAATCAGTATTTGGGAAGACACAGTTTTCCACACCTTTGTATTCACACAACCGTCTCCCTCGGAGGAAAGTAATTCATTCTGTTCAACTGCGACAGCAACACCCACCTTTTCCCCAGCAGCGGGAATCTATGCAACTCCACAAACGGTTGTTATCGCCGATGCAGCGCAAGGAGCGACAATCTACTATACAACCGATGTAACAACTCCGACACTTACATCGAAAGTGTACTCTGGACCGATCCAAGTGACTGTAAATGAGACCCTGAAAGCAATCTCATTTGAAACAGGATGGGCAGTAAGCGGTGTCGGTTCCGCTGAATATACGATCCAATAGGGTCAATCGGTTTACCATCTCATTTATTTATTTCATTCTCAGAAGTGAATGGTGAAAGCAAGGTGGATTTTTCTCATCGAAAATCCACCTTGAAACTTGAAATACAAGGAGACCGTTGATGAAAAACAAACATTATTTTGAAAACTGTTTCTCGCATTCGAAGCGTAGGTATTGTCTTTTATCTTGTTTTGTAGCAACTGCTTTGGTCTATGCTGTGTTAATGATTACCGGTTGCAGTTCTACCTCCTCAACCCCTTCAGAAATAGA
>Ga0181529_10000343_pt1 | contig 69177 bp, 61 predicted proteins | sample PEATcosm2014_Bin_36_FD_119763 | JGI IMG/M metagenome (GOLD analysis project Ga0181529, IMG submission 119763) | Peatland microbial communities from MTU Mesocosm Facility, Houghton, MI, USA - PEATcosm2014_Bin10_30_metaG | ecosystem: Environmental > Terrestrial > Soil > Wetlands > Peat | place...
CTCGGGCAAACTTTTCAAAACTCGGCTGACAGGCAAATGTTATCTGGCGCATCGTGTTTTCGCTCTACCTACAATTCTATGCAATTGCGACGCGCCTGCGGGACTTGATCAGAGGCTCCCTAATTCCGCAATCTCCACAGCTTCTTGCTGCTCTGCGAGACTGTCACAGAAGAGCGCATGAAGGTATGCAAGGAAAGCACCCGCAAGCGCAGAGACCTGCTCCGGCTCAAGCGGCTCTTTCAAGGCGCAACGCGGGGCCGTGCCCACAAGACCGATGATGCCCACGGAGCGCAAACCGCGTCCAGGCCAACGAGTGAGCAACTCCGCCGTTTCACGCTCTGTCATTTGCCGGGGCTTCAAAGGGAGGAATTCCATGTCATCGCATTGCGCATTGGTTAGAACCAAGACCGCAACGGATGCGTCAAGGGCCAACTGTGTGGACTTCTCACTGTATGTCATCGCTTCACCTTTCCGAGCAAGTTAGTTGGCTTGCATCCTCATGCCACCCGCAGTAACAAAATCACGTAGAGCTAACATCTGCTGTTGGGCCTCCGGCTCTGTGACAAACGGCGTGACCCAATAGTTTGAGAGTGACACTCCGTTGGCTTGGACCTCACGGTCTGTTTGCTGCCACAGAATTCCAAGGAAGTCCGCGCCCACCATTGCAGAGATTGCCGCGAAAAATTCCGGGGCGTCTTCGGGTACAGGGAGCCACTTGCAATGCAGGTCAGTAGGCGTGCGAACAATCAACCCGAGCCGCACATCCACCGGGTCAAGGCCAGCTTTTTGCATCAGGCTACGTGCCCGGTCAGCCTCCCCCATAATCACGCCCATGGCTTTGTAGCTGTTGAGGCTCAAGCTAGTCTTCCGGGGACGGCCCGCTTTGAGCTGACGGCGGACACGGGCCGCCGTGCTTATCGATTCTTCCATTGCCTTGTGTCCGTCGCGTCTTGCCGCTGTATCGAGTGCCGCCATGTTCTCCCCCTTCAAAAGCGAATTATTACTTTCCGCTGCGCACTTCATTTTCGCTTGTTGCACTTGAGCAATACGCCGTGAGGTGTGCATTTCCTGTGTGTCACTCCAGCGGATTACTATTAACCCGCTTGATATTTCAAGTATGGCACACTGCGAAAATCGCCTTAGAATACCTCTTAATCATTTTGAATCAGCGGCTTGCGTCCACCATTTCCAAAATAAGGTGTACTTTTGAGCAAGATTTATTTTCGTTTTCTATTGACACGGTGGGTTAACCCATGCTTGCACACGGGGAGCACGGGGATGCGCGATGGATTGTGCTACTTTGTGCTAGATAGGTTTCACGATGTGGTATGACGTGGCACCACAAAAGCCGGGTGACTTGCCTTGGGAACTAGAAAGACCCGGAGCCGTTCCGGGGCCTATCTCAAGGCTCATGATGTGACCGGGCAAACGGCTCTATCGTGCCTTGGCCTTTTTCGCTTTGACCGGCACGGCCCACGTCCCCACCACAAGGGAATCAAGCCGGTCTTGACGGCCTTTGATCCATGCCGCGTAGTGTTTCTCCGTGGTCTTGATTGACGTGTGACCCAACAGCTTGGAGACTTCCTCCAGCGGGACGCCTTTCTCTAGGAGGTCAACAGCAAACGTGTCACGGAGCCGATGTGCAACCATGTGGCCGTCACACGGGATGTTGGCCGCCTCAAACAGCGGGCGGAGGTATCGGGTGGTGACGGTGCGTGACAAGCTAGCACCAAACCCGTTGCCCGTCCAAAACACATAGCGCGGGTTGCCGTTAGCCACAACCAACAGCTCTTGCGCAACGTCTGGAGGCACAGGGACGGACACATCAGTCCCGGTCTTCTGACGGCTTGTCACGATCTTGAAGAGGCCCTTGGCATCATGCTTGACCTCATGCCTCTCCAAGGTCACTGCATCCTGAATGGCAAGGCCGCTCCAGCGCATGAGCTGTATAAGAGCGTGGAGCCACGCCCGGCGCTTGTCTGTTAGGCCCTGTGTGCTGTCCTTGCCGTCCCACCTACGCGGGTTGACAACTGAGAGTGCATCCAACAGGCGGTCATATTCCTCTTTGCTCAGCGGCATGGTGGGAGGCTCTTCAATTTTGATTTTGGGCAGCGGCGGAATACGCTCCAGCCACTTGCACTCATAGCAATAGCGGAGGAAGCTGCGGCACCGCTCACGCACCTTGGCCCGTGTGTAGCTGCTTGGGTAGTACGTCTCCCACGTGCCACAAAAGCCTGTGAGCAATTCCCGTGTGATGCCCTGGACCGTGTACACGCTTTGCCGTTCGCAATACTGACTCAGCCGCTCCAGCTCAAGTGTGTACTTCTTGATGACACCGGGAGTAAGGCCCTGGACGTTCTTATCCTGGATGAAGAGGCCCACGGCATCCGAAACGGCCCGGACGTTATCCGCTGCCCTTGTCTCGGGTGTACGCCCCGCTAATTGGTCCTGGAGCTGACGCTTTATTTCTTCGGCTTCCTCCCAAGAGCGGGTCCCGGCCTGTTTCCGGTGTTGGGTCCCGTTCTGAGTCCAGCGGAAGTGTTTCCGGCAGTTGCAACGCCGGGAGAATTCGTCATCCGCGTACTTACAAGGCTTGCCCTCTAGTGCGGAGTGCCGGACGAAAATCGTGATAACGGGAGTGCTCATCTTGCTGTGCCCTCAAATGGATTTGAAAGGCAACGGTAGCACAGATTTAGCACATTTTGTCAAGCTGAATTTGTAAGTTATTGATTCTAAAGGTAGTTTTCTTTGGGGCGGCGGGTGGGGATCGAACCCACGACATCCTGAGCCACAGTCAGGCGTTCTGCCACTGAACTACTGCCGCCATCTATCCTCTTGATTGTAGCATCGAATCAGGTCGCCGGCCTACCCGGCCCGCGGGAAGCCGCTCATGCCTCACGTCCAGCCAAATCCGGCAAAATTCCCGGCGACGGCCGTCCCTTCGGGGCCGGATCGCTGGAATCGCGGCGCATGGCTCTTCCGCGACCGGACCCTGCATGGGCTGGAGATTCTGCTGGACGAGGCCTTCGTCCTCCCCGGCACGCAAATCCGCTTCGGCCTGGACGGGATTATCGGGCTGGTTCCGGGCCTGGGCGACGTGCTGGCCGGAGTGCTCTCGCTGATCATTCCGCTGGCCGGCTGGATTCGCGGCGTTCCCTACGTCACGCTGGCGCGCATGGCCGCCAATCTCGGCATCGGCGTGCTGGTGGGCTCCGTGCCGCTCTTCGGCGATATCTTCGATATCGCGTGGAAGGCCAATCGCCGCAACTATCGCCTGCTCTGCCGCCATCTGGACGAGCCGCGCCGCCATACGGGGCGAGATTGGGCGTTTCTGTTGCTGCTGGCCGCGGGACTGGCGCTGATCTTCGCCATCCCACTGGCGCTGGTGGTGTGGTTCGCCGTCTGGCTGGCCAGCCGCTAATGCATTTTCAGAGATGCTGTAGGCCGAGGCCTTTGCCTTCATGCCGGCGCGCCCCCAAGCGAACCCAACAGGAAACCGAACCGCGCTACAATCGAAACAGACCGTCGGGGCGTAGCGCAGCCTGGTAGCGCATCTGCTTTGGGAGCAGAGGGTCGGGGGTTCGAATCCCTCCGCCCCGACCATTCGAATCACCCGCCAGATACTTCTTCCAGCAGGTTGGCCGTTCGCGGCGGCTGACGCCCGCGAAAGCCTCCCTTCAACATCCAGCCGCATTCGCAGCCGAAGGTCTCTCGCGTTACCTGACCTTCCACTTCATCGAGAGTGCGGCGAGCTTTTCATCCATTGTGGGCTGCGGTTTTGCCACGGGTTTCTCCGGCTTCGCCTGCGGGCGCGGCGACGGCGCCGACAACTGCTTGATGGAAAGCGCAATGCGCTTGGCTCTCGCATCGACAGTCAGCACCTTTACCTTGACGATTTGCCCGGTCTTGACAGCCTCGGACGGCTCCTTGATAAAGCGGTTGGAGAGTTCGCTGATGTGAACCAGCCCGTCCTGGTGAACGCCGATATCGACGAAGGCGCCGAACTTGGTCACGTTGGTCACCACGCCCTCCAGCACCATGCCCGGCTGCACATCGGCAATCTCGCGCACCTCTTCGCGAAAACTGGGAGCAACAAACTTGTCGCGCGGATCGCGTCCCGGCTTGCGCAGTTCGGCAAGAATGTCGTTCACCGTGTAAGCTCCGGCCGAGAGCTTGCCGCGATCAACCTGTTCCAGCAGTTGCGGCTGCTGGATGATCTGCTCCACCGAGGAATAGAGCAACCCGGCGATCTGCTCGACGACCGGGTACGATTCGGGATGAACGCCGGTCATGTCCAGTGGATTGTCGCCGTTGCGGATGCGCAGGAAGCCCGCCGCCTGCTCGAAGGTCTTGGGACCGATGCCAGCCACTTCGAGGACTTGCGCGCGCGAGCGGAAGCTGCCCTTCTCATTGCGATGGCTCACGATGTTCAGCGCGGTGCGCTCCGTGATTCCGGCCACAAAACGCAGCAGCGTCCACGAGGAGGTGTTCAAGTCCACGCCGACCTTGTTGACGCAGCTTTCGATCACCGTTTCGAGCGACTCCTGAAGCTGGCGCTGATCGACATCGTGCTGGTACTGGCCCACGCCGATCGATTTTGGATCGACCTTGACGAGTTCCGAGAGCGGGTCTTGCAGACGGCGCGCGATCGAGATGGCGCCGCGCACGGTCAGATCGAGATCGGGAAACTCCTGCCGCGCAACCGCGGAAGCGGAGTAAACGCTGGCGCCGGCTTCGCTGACCGTGACCGAGAATATTTCAGAGATGCCCTTCTCGCGCAGGAAGTCGCGCACAAACGCATCGGTCTCGCGCGAAGCCGTGCCATTGCCGATGGCGATGGCGCGCACATTGTGCTTGCGCAGCATGGCTTCGAGCTTGGGCGCGGATTCGGCATTGCCGTGCTTCGAGGTGTGCAGATAAAGAACGTCGTGCGCCAGCAGCTTGCCCGTTTCATCCACCACCGCAACCTTGCACCCGGTGCGCAGGCCGGGATCGATGCCCAGCACCGAGATCGGTCCTGCCGGCGGAGCAAGAAGCAGATTGTAGAGATTGTCGCGGAAGACTTTGATGGCCTCGGTGTCGGAGCGCTTCTTCAGTTCCAGGCGAATCTCTCCCTGGATGGACGCATTCAAGAGACGCTTCCACGCGTCGTCGATGGCGAGTTCGAGCTGGCGCGTCCAATCGCCCTGTTGTCGCAGCACACGGCGCTGAATGATGGCAACAGCGCGCTCCGGTTCGACTTCGATGAGGAAGTAGAGCACATTTTCGCCTTCGCCGCGGCGGATGGCCAACATGCGATGCGAAGGAATGGTCTTCACCGGCTCCTTGTACTCGTAGTACATCTTGAACTTTTCCTGCTCGTCCACCGCATCCATCGCCTTGCGGCTGACAACGATGCCTTCGTCGAAGACAAGCTGGCGCAGCGCCTTGCGCAGATCCGCGTCTTCGCTGATCCACTCGGCGACAATGTGGCGCGCGCCCTCGAGCGCCTCATCCACCGTGGCCACGCCCAACTCCGCGTTCACGAATCCGGCGGCAAATGCCTCCAGCGGCTCCGCTGCGTCCTGCTGCGCCCAAAGATACTGCGCCAGAGGCTCCAGGCCCTTTTCGCGGGCGATGGTGGCCTTGGTGCGGCGCTTGGGCTTGTAGGGAAGATAGAGATCTTCAAGCTCGCTCTTGTCGAGCGTGGCCTCGATGCGGGCCTTGAGCTCATCGGTCAGCTTGCCCTGCTCGGCGATGGAGGCCAAAATGGTTTCGCGGCGCTCGACAAGGTCGCGGAAGTAGGCCAGCTTTTCTTCGATGGCGAGAATCTGCACTTCGTCCAGATTGCCGGTGGCCTCTTTGCGATAGCGCGCGATAAAAGGCACGGTTCCACCGTCGTCGAGCAGCTCGATCACCGAGACGAGCCCGCGCAGAGGGAGATTCAGCGTTTGTGCGATGTGCAGAAGAATTTCAGGGGAGAGGTCTTTTGTCTCTTTCATGAGCGGTCCATGTACATGGTACATGCCGCCGCTGAGGAAATGTGCTGCCGCGCAAATGTGCAAAACGCGGCGGGCCCTTGCCCGCGCGATTTTGTCCGTTGCAATGGAGCGTCGTGCTTTCCCAGGTCCCAAAATCGGGACCTGGGCACCAATTTTGAACGGACTACGCGAGATCGGCTTTCAACGTGATGCCCATGTCGGAGATCTTCTCCGCGGGCATCTCGACCTTCAATCCCGCTTCGTCCTGATTCCACTTCAGATCGCCCTTGCAGCCGAGCAGTTCCACATTGCGGATCTTACCTGGATTCTGCGGGCTGGCGAGGCCAAGAGCCTGCACGACCGCCTGCTTTTCAGGCCGGCCCATCACGAAGGCGTAAATCGCGCTGCCTTTGGCGGTGAAGCGCACATCCTCGGCGGTGAGGTCTTTCTGTTTGTCCTCGTTGAAGTTGCCGGTTTCGATCTTGAGTTTGGTGGAGGGACCTTCGCCATAAATCTTCCAGGGACGGGAGGCATAGATGCCTTCGCTGTTCACCGCCATCCACGCGGTGATGCCCTCGAGTACATTCATCTCTTCAAGATCGAGTTCGCCGGAGTTGGGCAGCGGGAAGTTCAGCAGCAGGTTGCCGTTCTTGCTGACGATATCGACCAGCAGATCGATCACCTTCTTGGCCGACTTGTATTGCTCGCCGCGGTTGTAGTGCCACTGGCCGATGCAGGTGTCGGTTTGCCAGGGATTCTTTGCGATGCCGTCGGAGACGCCGCGCTCGTGATCGAGCAGGCAGGTGCCGATGGCGCAATCCGTGCCTTCCTTGCTTGTGTAAACCGCTTCCGGCCGGCCGCCGTGGGCCTGCGCGCTCACGTTGTAGAGGTGCGAAACCATTTTGAGGCCGTAGTCCTCGAAGGGAAGATGACCGTCGGTGTAAAGAAGGTCGGGCTGATACTTGTCGATGAGGTCGGTGATGCGGTCGAGGTAATGACGCTTCCACGATTCGGGAATATCGTTGTCATTCCACTCGAATCGATCGACAAGGCGGGCGCAATCGGCATCGTGATAGAGATCGGCGAATTGCGGATCGGCGCCGTCGTAGGGAACACCGGCCAGCGGCCCGGTCTTATCGGCGCCATGACTCACGGCCCACCACTTGTAACTGATCCAAAGGTGCTCGCTGACGCCGAAGCGCAAGTCCTGCTTCCGCGCCGCTTTCTGCCAAGTGCCGACGATATCTCTCTTCGGCCCCATATTCACCGCATTCCAGCGCGTGTACTTAGAGTTCCATAGGTCGAAGTTATCGTGATGGACGCCCATGCTGACGAAGTACTTCGCGCCCGCCTTCTTGTACAGGCTCATCAGATGATCGGGGTCCCACTTCGCGGCTTTCCAGTTATCGACCAGGTCCTTGTAGCCGACTTTGGAGGGATGGCCGTAGGTTTCCACATGGTACAAGTATTGCTTCGATCCCTCCTGGTACATCGTGCGCGCATACCAGTCGCCGAATTCGATGGCCGACTGCGGACCCCAGTGGGACCAGATGCCGAACTTCGCGTCGCGGAACCAGTCCGGAATCCGGTAGCCTTCGAGGGACTTCCTGGTCCCGATAAAGTTTCCACCCTGTGCAGCCTGGGCCGTTGCGAATCTTCTCAGAGCGAGAGCGGAACATGCACCGCCCATCCATTGCAGCAACTCACGCCTGTTCAACGTCATTCGAGAATCCTTCCTGTCGCGATGCCCTTGGCATCGACAACCTGCACTGCGATTTCACGGCATCCGCTACGGTGGCCTGTCTTACTTCGCATCCGAAACCATCATTGCCTGACGAAGCCGCTGTTCGGCTTCGGCGTTCCAGTATCCGCAGTCGAGCTCGAAGAAGACTGAGGTGTACGGAATCGTCATCTCCGTCTTGATGACCAGAACGCGAAAGAGCTGCGCGGCCTGGTCGAGCTTGTGAATGATCTGTTCGTGGGGGATGCGCTCGATGTGCGCGCCATAGAGCGCCGCATCGAGCTGCCGCCGATACTCCGCGACACCCGGCGCGTCGTACTCGCCGACAAAACTCAGCTCACGGTCCACATAGACAACGGGACGGATGTGCCTGGACGCGGTCATCGCATCCAGGACCTTCCGCACGACATCCATCTGCTCCGCATTGGCGACGATGGTTTCAATTCCGGGCCGGGACTGGGCCGGATAGGCCGAATCGACAACCGCGATCCAGTTGCGATGTCCAAAGAGCGGCAGGCGCTCGGCGAGTCGGCGCTCCCAATCGGGCACAGAGGAAGTTACTGAGTCGGTCATCGTCTCTTTCCTTGTTGCTGCTTTATGCAAGCTCTTCATCCTGGCAGACGGCAACCTTTCCGCACTTGCCGGAAGCCATGAGCGCGTACGCATCGGCCGCGCGCTCCAGCGGAAACCTGTGCGTGATGATCTCGGCCGGATGGAGGTTCCAGCGCACCAGCCGCTCCACCAGCTCTTCCATCAGCCAGGTCGAGGTGACCCACGAACCGTAAAGCGTCTTCTGATCGTGAATCATGTCGGGAGATGGATTGAATTCAACCGTTCCGCCTTCGCCGAGGAGAACGATTTTTCCCCACTTGCGGGTGGCGCGAATGGCCGTAGCCCGCGCGGCATGGTTCGCGGAGCAATCCACTGCGCGCTCCACTCCGCAACCTCCGGTCAATTCCCTCACCTGGGCGACGTTGTCCGGCCCGGAAGCCAGCACCGCATCGCAGAGACCGAGGTCCATGGCGATCTTCATGCGCTCTGGAACCACATCGATGCCGACGATCTTGTGGGCGCCGAGCTTGCGACAGAGCGCGCCGGTGGCCAGGCCGACGGGGCCGAGGCCGGTAATGAGCACGGCATGATTGCCGTCGATGCCAATCTTTTGCAGGCCTTCGTAAACGGTGCCGAATCCGCAAGCCACCTGCGCGCCGTCGGCATAGGAGAGTTCGTCGGGAAGAGCAATGAGATCCTTCTCCTCCGCGATCATGTACTCGGCCATGCCGCCATCGCGCTGCCAGCCGTAGGCGCGGCGATACTTAGCGCTGGTGCAGGAGATCATGTAGCCGCGCCGGCAGTCGTTGCAGACTCCGCAACCGGAGATGTGGTAGACGATCACGCGATCGCCCAGCTTGAAGCGGCGGCAGCCCTCGCCGGCGGCCACAATCTGGCCGCAGGGCTCGTGGCCGGCGATCACTCCCTGGTAGCCTTCAGGGCCTTTGCCCAGGTGCTCGTGATAGATGCAGCGAATATCGGAACCGCAAATGGTCGAGGCCTTCACGCGAAGGAGAACCTCTCCATGGCCGGGAGCCGGCACGGGCACGGTGCGCATCTCAACGGTCGAGTTGCCGGGCAGAAACGCCGCACTCATCGTCTCTTTCATTTCTTTCATCTCCATCGATCGATACAGTTGCATGGACGCCGCGCACCTCAGCTAGGCCGGCGTAATCTCTCCGTTCACATCCCAAAGAGCTTCCCAGGTCTGCCCGTCTTTCCACAGGAAGACCTGACCCTTGATCAGCCGGCAGTTGCGGTCGAGCTTGCCAATCGCCTGCATCTCTTCTTCGCTGAGCGAGTCGCGGGTAACGCCTTCCAAATTTGCGCGGTAGTTATGGATCGAAAACGGAATCGGCGTCTGTCCGCGCTGGACCGCCCACTTGATGCACACCACGGCGGGATGAATTCCGTGCCGTTTGGCGATCTCGATGATCACCGGATCGTCGGTGGGCGCGGTGTCTTCAGGCGTGCGGTCGCGCTCGGGGCGTCCCGGCGAGCCGATGGGGCAATAGCCGATGGGCTGGATGCCGTTCTCTACGACAAACTTGAACAATTCGGGCTGCTGAAAATGCGGATGCAACTCCATCTCGTTGACCGCGGGCTTGATGCGCGCATCGCGCAGCACCAGCTTGAGCTTGGGGATGGTCATGTTGGAGGTGCCGATATGGCGCACCAGGCCCAAGTCCACGAGATCTTCCATCTTGCGCCAGGTCTTCATGTAGTTCTCGTGAATGTAGGGCTTCGCATCGGGGCTGCGCGACGTAACATCGCAACCGGGCGCATGAAAGTTGGGAAACGGCCAATGCACCAGGTAGAGGTCGAGATACTGGAGGCGCAGATCGGCCAGCGATTTGCGACACTGGGCGATGACATCGTTCTCGCCGTGCTTGTCGTTCCACAGCTTCGAGGTGACCCAGAGTTCCTCGCGCTTGACTCCCCCCTTGATAATCGCCTCAAGCGAAGCTCCGACCTCGGCCTCGTTTCCATACACCGATGCGCAGTCGAAATGCCTGTAGCCCACGGTGGCCGCGCCCTTGACCGCCTCTGCTACCTGGGCCGGGGTGACGCGATCGGAGCCGAAGGTGCCCAGGCCGACTGCCGGCATCGTGGCCCCTGTGAACAACCTTCTTTGCGGAATCGTCGCGGGATCGATAGGGGTGGAAGCACCCTGATTTGACGCGCTCATTCTTGCTCCTTGCCGACAAGTAGTTATCGGTAACTACGACCCTCGAAGAATACGCGCGCGCCTCCTTCATGTCAACATCGGTATTTTCCACAGAGAGAGGCGAATGTCGACGATTACAGAGCAACCAGGCGGGTACTTGTTGAAGCGGGATGTATAGACGCATACTGTCCTGAACTCAAAGAGTATCTTGCGAGGGCAATGAAAGATCTGCGGACGGGAAACGAAAAACGGCGGAAGACCGGCAAAGACGCGCCGGTACGCATGAAGGATATCGCGCGGGACCTGGGTCTCTCGACCGTCACCATCTCGAAAGTGATGCGCGGCCACTCCGACATCGGCGAAGAGACCCGGAAGCGCGTGCTGAAGCGCATGGAGGAGCTGCACTATCAGCCCAATTTCGCGGCGCGCGCGCTGATTACCGGGCGAACCTGGACCATCGGATTGGTGGTTCCCGACCTGCTTCATCCCTTCTTTGCGCAGATCGCCAAAGCCATCTCCGCGGGAATCCGGGGACATGGCTACAGCCTGATGATCACCTCATCGGAAGAAGACCCGGAGCTGGAGCGGCAGGAGATCGAACAACTGCTGGCGCGGCGGGTGGACGCGATGCTGATCGCATCGGCGCAAGAGAACCTGGAGAGCTTCCGGCACATCGAGCAGCGCAAGATTCCGTATGTGCTCATCGACCGGCGCTTCGCGGGCTTGGCGGCGAATTTTGTGGGCGTGGACGATGAAGCCGTGGGCCTGCTTGGAACGAATCACCTGATCGAGCAAGGCTGCCGCAGAGTAGCCCATATCCGCGGCCCCGAAGCCAGCACCGCGCTGGGCCGCATGGAAGGCTTCAAGAAAGCGTTGGCCGCACACGGACAGGCGCTTTTGCCAGGGCACATCGTTTCCATTGGAACCTCGGGAGACGACCGCGGTGAACCCGGCGGCTACGAGGCGGCGAAAAAGCTGCTGAGCATGAAGCGCCGGCCAGATGGAATCTTCTGCTTCAACGACCCGGTCGCCCTCGGCGCGATGCGGGCCATTCTCGATGCGGGCCTGCGCATTCCCGAGGATATCGCGGTGGTGGGCTGCGGCAACGTGCTCTACTCGGACTTCCTCCGCATCCCGCTTACATCCATCGATCAGGACAGCTCCGCAATCGGCCAGCGCGCCGCGGAAATGGCGCTCGCCCTGGTCGGCGCGAAGGGGACTGTGCGACCAAAAACGGAGTTGCTGAAGCCGAAACTCGTGGCCCGCGCCTCGACTCTGCGCAACCTCGGGTGAACATGCGACGCCCTCAGGAGCGCGCTTTTTTGGATCCCACGGCGAGCGCAGCCCAGATGAAGCCGAGCAGAAGCGCCGATTCCTCGCCGAGCGACGCATCGCTCTGTCCCAGCAGCCTGCGCTGAATCGTTCCCCTGGTCATATCGGCGATGAGCCATGCAACTTTCTCCGCGGGCAAGCGGCGAATTTCGCCGCGCCGCGCTGCCTCTTCGATGGCCGCAGCCAGACGAAGCACCGGTTCGCGCAGCCAATCACGGTATTGACTGCGCGTGAGAGAGAGATTCGCCTGTTCGGAGTCCATGATCTGAAAGATTTCTTTTCTTGCCTCCGCATTTTCGAGCCGGGCAAGAGTGAAAGCCCCGATCTTGTCGTGAAGACTCTGGGCCGTGTCGATCCGTTGCAGGGTGCTCTTGCGCAGAGCCTTCATATCGTGATCGAGAACCGCCCGGTAAATCTCGGTTTTGGATCGAAAGTAGAGATAGACGGTTCCCTTGGCGATGCCCGCCTCTTTGGCGATCTCGTCGATGATGCCGCGGGCGAATCCGCGCCGGGCAAAGACGGTGCGCGCGGCATCGACGATCTCGGTGCGGCGGAATTCGGAGACGATCTTCTGTTTGGTTTTCATCGCAAACCGGAGCCATTTTCCCTTGAGCCGTGCGGCGCAAAGTTTCTCTGACCACTCAGTATACTAGAATGACTATATGGTCATTGGCAACGAACGCACCGCCTGGAGCTGGGAACGCAGATGAGCTCCAACAGCGCGACACCGCCCGCCGCGGCGGAACATCACGACTGGAAACCCTCCGTCAATCCATGGATGGTGGCGGCCTCGGTGATGCTCTCCACCTTCATGGTGGTGCTCGACTCTTCCGTGGCCAACGTGGCGCTGCCGCATATCGCGGGCAACCTTTCGGCCTCCACCGACGAATCGACCTGGGTCCTGACCAGTTATCTCGTCTCCAACGCCATCATGCTGCCCGCCTCGGGATGGATCGCCCGGCGCATCGGGCGCAAGCGTTTGCTGATGACCTCGATTCTGGTGTTCACCGGCGCCTCCTTGCTGTGCGGCATGGCGATCACCATGCCAATGCTGATCGTGGCCCGCGTTCTGCAAGGCATCGGCGGCGGCGGCATGCAGCCCCTGGCGCAGTCCATCCTGCTGGAGAGCTTCCCGCCCCAGAAGCACGGCACGGCCATGGCCGTCTATGGCGTCGGAATCGTCGTGGCCCCGGTGATCGGCCCCACTCTGGGCGGATGGATCACCGACAGCTATTCCTGGCGCTGGATCTTCTACATCAATCTCCCGGTGGGCCTGCTGGCTCTGTTCATGGCCAACCTGTTCATCGAAGACCCGCCTTACCTGCGCCGCGCCTTTCGCGGAGCCATCGACTATCTCGGCTTTGGCCTGATGGCCATCTGGCTGGGCACGCTGCAGTTGACGCTGGACAAAGGGCAGGAGGCGGACTGGTTCGAGGCCTCATGGATACGCTGGACCGTGGCGGCATCCGCGATCGCGCTGATCGGCTTTATCCTGCGCGAATTTATGAGCCGGGAACCCATTGTGCAGTTGCGCATCCTCGGCAACCGCAATTTTCTGGTGGGGACGATCATCACCAGCCTCTACGGCTTTGTCCTCTATGGCGTCACGGCCCTGTTGCCGCTGTTTCTGCAGACGCAGGTGGGCTATTCGGCGCTGGACAGCGGCCTGGCCGTGAGTCCGCGCGGCCTGGGTTCCCTGCTCTCGATGATTGTGGTGGGAATACTGGTCAACTACATCGACGGCCGCATCCTGCTGGCTTGCGGTTTTGGAATCTTCGGCTACTCGACGTTCTTGTTGAGCCACCTGAATCTCGGCATCTCGATGGGGTCGGTCGCCTTGCCGAACTTCATCAACGGCTTTGCCGGCGGCTTCGTCTTCGTTCCGCTCACCACCATGGCCATGGGCATGCTGCGCAAGCAGGAGATCGGCAATGCCGCCGGCATCTACAACCTGATGCGAAATATCGGCGGCAGCATCGGCATCGCCACGGTGACCGCTTTTCTGGTGCGCGGCTCGCAGGCCCACCAAAACTATCTGGCGGCCAATCTGACGGCGAGCAATCCTGCCACCGCGCAAGCGCTCCAGGGACTGGGAGCCAAGTTCTTTGTGGGAGGGGCGAGCGCTTGGACCGCGCATCAGGAGGCCCTGGGGGCTCTTTACCGGAGCGTGCAGCAGCAGGCCGCGGTGATGGCGTATACCGACAATTTCCGCCTGCTGGGGTATCTTTCGCTGCTTTGCATTCCGCTGGCGCTGCTCTTCCAACGGTTGCGGCACCGCTAGAGAATTCTCGCCGCGCTCTACGCCTTTACGCGCACCAGCAGACAGGTGATGTTGTCGTGGCCGCCGGCTTTGTTTGCGGCGCTCACCAGGCGGCTGCACAGGTCATCGAGGGGAAGATCGTTGCAAAGGAGGGATTCGATCAGAGCGTCAGAAACCTCGCGGGTCAGGCCGTCGGAGCAAAGCAGAAAGAGGTCGGCGGGCTCGGCTTCCATTTCAAAGAAATCCGGCGTGACGTGGTTCTGGGTGCCGAGCGCCCTGGTGATGACGTTGCGGAGCGGCGAGCGCAGGGCTTCCGATGGGGTCATGCGGCCCAGCCGGACCTGCTCTTCGACCAGCGAGTGGTCCAGGGTAATCTGCTCCAGGCGGCGATTGCGCAGGCGGTAACAGCGGCTGTCTCCCACGTTGAGCACCAGGACCCGGCGCTCCTCGGCCAGTAGGCCCACCAGCGTGGTGCCCATGCCGCTGAGCTTGTAGTTGCGCTGGGAACGGGAGAAGATGGCCTGGTTGGCGGCGCAAACGGCGCCTTCGGCCACTTGCGACAGGGGTTCGGTCATGGTCCGCGCGGTGAGCAGGCGCAGCACTTCGTCCACCGCCAGGGAACTGGCGATCTCTCCGGCCGCGGCGCCGCCCATGCCGTCGCAGACGACATAGACCCCGTGCTCGACGGAGTAGCCGAATGCATCTTCGTTGGAGGGGCGCTTGCGACCGCGATCGGTGACCGCCGCAGCTACATAGTTGATAACAGCCGTGGCCAAGAAAAATCTCCCATTGTCCAGTTTACACGGGTTTGCATTCGTCGTGGAACGGGCGAAGGCGCGCATCAGTGCGCGGGCTGGCTGGCAGCGGCGGCCGCGAGCGGAGGCGGAGCGGGAAGCTCGAAGACCTGGATCGCTCCGCCGTTGAGCACGGCAACTCGCCGCCCGGAGGGCGAGAGGGCGACATTGCCGCCGGCGTCCAGCACCGGGCTGACCGGCGCCTCGAGCGCCACCCTGCCGTCGGCTGCGTCGAAGACCTCGGCCACCTGCCCCCTCACATCCTCCGTGCCCATCGGCGCATTGGCGCTGATGGGATGACTGACGGCCAGAGTTTCCCGCGCCACGCGCGAGCCATCCATCGACCTGACCACCAGCGGCCAGACCGCCGCGTCGGAGCTCCAATAGCGCCAAAGGCGGCGGCCGTCCATGGCCAGAGCCACCATTTCGCGCCCGCCCGATGGATCGCACGCGCTCACCAGCACCTCAGCTTTCGAGACAAAGTCGAGGCTGGGCGAGCAGACCGAGTCGACCCGGCCCAGGACCTTGCTTCCGCCGCCGAAGTAGTTTAGATTCACCACCCACCGTTGGCCATTGCCGCGCAGGGCTTCAAGATAGCCGTCGGCGCCGATGGGAAGATTGAAGGTGGAACGGATGCGGGTGACCAGCATGACCTGGCCGGAATCCCGGCGCAGAATGCGCACCACCACATCCGCCTGGCTGCCGGACTTCTGCCCATCCGCCGTCGCGTCGGCCTGAGCGGCTGCCTGGCTGGACACCTCGCCGGGTTTGGATGCGAGTCCCGCGGGTTCACGGGACTCGGTGAGCAGAAACTGCTGCGCGGGATCGAGTCCCAGCCAGAGCAGCGGTCCCGGAAAATGCAGAAAAGGCTTCAACTCCAGCGTGGCGTCGCCCTGTTGCAGGCCGTCCCGGTCGCGTAGCAGAAAATGGCCGCCCTTGAGCATCCAGAGGTAGCGCACCCGGTCGTGCACGGTCCATAGGGCCTCGGCCTGGGCCGTCCCGGATGGAAGAGCCAGCACCACGGCGCGAATCTGGCGCTCGACGCTCCAGGAGGTGTCCTCCGCCTCGCGGCGGATGAGTCCCGGCACGCGAAAGGTAAAGAGCAGGTGGTCTTCGTCGAGAAAGTCCAGCGAAGCGAGGCTGTTCTGCTGCCCCAGGTAGATGGGGCCGGGAGGCGAGAATCCCAGCGGCGCTACGTCGATGGTGAAGGCGGGCGGCTGGGAAGGTTTGTCGGGAACCCGGTCGGGAGCGCTCCGCTCGAGGCCGGCGAGGGACTGGTCGAGCGCAACCGCGGCGCTCTGTGCCCAAGCGGCCGGCAAGACGCACAGCCACACGCCGGCCAGCGCCAGGCCCGCGCGCAACCAACCGGTCCGGATCGAATGCAATCTTGCCATCGACTGGTATTCTCGCCGATGCGCGGCGCTTTGGACAGTGATACGGCTCCCTCATGCGTGTGCGAGAGTAAAAGAGGGATGGAAGAGAAGACAACGAGCGACCGGCGCATCGCGTTCCTGGGTTACGGAGCCTGCGCACTGGCCGGCTGCCTGTGGGGCACGGGCTTCTACTTCGGCAGGCTGGCGCTGGATGAGATGAGCGTGGAGCACATGGTGCTCTACCGCTTCCTGTTCGCCTGCCTGGGGATGTTGCCGGTGGTGGTGGCCAACCGGCGCAGGTTTCACCTCACCGGCGGCGAACTCCGGCTGCTGCTGATCTCCGCGGCTCTGGGCGTGCCCATCCAGTTTCTTTGGCAATTTCACGGCCTGGCCCGGACCACGGTGAGCCACGCTTCCTTGATGGTGGGCGCCATGCCGGTTCTGCTGGCCGCGGCGGCTGCGCTGTTTGCCGGCGAGCGGCTCGACCGGATCGGCTGGCTGGCCCTTTTCGGCTCGACGCTGGGCGCGGCGCTCATCGTCCTGGGCGGCAACCGTGGCCCGGCAACGCACGGAGAGCCCTCGCTGGTAGGCGACCTGATGGTGGTCGCCTCGCTGGTCACCGCACTGGCCTGGATTCTGCTCAGCAAGAAGCTGATGATGACCCACAGCCCGCCGGTGGTGACGGCCTACACCATCCTCTCGGGAACCGTCATGCTGGCCGCCTGGGTTCTGGGCCCGTGGCTGCTGAGTCCCCTGACCCATGAGAAGGTCCAACCGCCGCCCTTCGCCCAGGTGAGCCCCACCGCCTGGATTGCGCTGGCCATCAGCGGCCTGCTCTGCACGGCCACCACCACGCTTCTGTGGAACTGGGGCATCCACCACGTGCCGGCCTCGCGCGCGGGCGTCTTCCTGAACATTGAGCCGGCGCTCGGCTCCTGGCTGGGCGTCAAGTTGCTCGGCGAGCACCTGGGCCCGTACGCCTGGGTGGGCGGCGCGCTGATTCTGACCGCGGCCGTCACCCTGACCACGCGCGGACCCCAGGCGGGATCGGCCGCGGAACCCGCCGTCCTGCTGGAGTAAAAGCGTGAGGTTGCTCTACTATCTCTGGCATGGCTGGGAGCATAGCTTCAGGTTCAGGCGGAAAGAGTTCCGCCGCTGGGCGCGGGAGGCGGCGCGATGGGGTTGAGCTGGCCGTTGCCTATGGCCTGATTCTGGCTGTCGTCTGGACGCCTCGCCCATGGCAGCGGGTGCTCTGGTGGGTCGCGGTCGCCGCGGTCGCCATCCTTACAGCGGCCTCGTTCGACGGCCTCAGGGCGATGGGCCTGCGCAGGGCAAACTTCTTCCGTTCTCTGTGGGTGGTGGGCATGGCGCTGGCGATGGCCGCGATCGCGGTCACGCTTGCCGGCGGGCTCCATACCCTGCATCTGCCCGCTGGCGGTCCTATTGGGTTGATTGCGAACTATTGGGCCTATGCGCTCTGGGCCTGCGTCCAGCAGTTTCTGCTGCAATGCTTCTTTCTGTCGCGCCTGCTGCGATTGCTTCCCAACGCCAAAGCCGCCGCGCTCGCGGCCTCGGCTGTCTTCGCCGCCGCGCACCTGCCCAACCCGATCCTGACGCCGATCACCTTCGTCTGGGGCCTCTTCGCCTGCCTGGTTTTTATCCGCTATCGCAATCTCTATCCGCTGGCGCTGGCGCACGCCATTCTCGGCATCGCGATCGCCATCACCGTTCCCGGAGCGGTGGACCACAACATGCGCGTCGGGCTCGGCTACCTGACTTACGGGCACCGGATTCACCCGGCACACCCTGCATCAACGCAGCCATAAAGACCAGATCGCGTCCACCGAGGCGTGGGTGATGGCGGAGGCGGCAACACGGCGATCTCGCCGCCATGCCCGGCCATAGAAGAAACCCGCCACGGTGGCCAGCAAGACGTAGCGCCAGTTGAAGTGAGCCGCCCGCTTGTTGAAGTGGGCGAGACCAAAGAGAACCGCCGTCAGAAGCAGCGCCGAAGTGCGCCCCATGCGCCGCTCCAGCAGATTCTGGAGCCAGCTGCGAAAGAAAAGCTCCTCCGGAACAGCGATGAAGAAGAAAGTGAAGAGCCATGCGCCGGCAATCGGCGCCAAGCCGGGCCAAATCCCATGCAGATGCAGAAATCCAAGGCTCAAGCCCAGCACCAGCGCAATCGGCGTGTACCAGGCCAGTTCCCGCAAGCCAATGCCGGCGTCGCGCAAGCGCAGGCGCAGATCGAAGCCAACCCCATCCAGGCGGCGAACCAGGAGAAAGCCCCAGACTCCCGCGTCCAGCAACAGTATTTTATTGAAGATCGCCAGATGGGCCGGCCACGCGCTCTCAAACCAGCGCAGATCCACCGCCAGGCCCAGAACCGCGAGAACCAGAAAATCCCGCCAATTGCCGCGCTGGCTGGAATCGGCGCATCCGGCCTGCCAAAGCAGGCAGGCAATGGCCACGGGAAGCGCGGCGTACAACGCAAACCAGCCCCAACGGAACTGGCCCGCGGCGCACGCCACCAGGAGATAAGGAAGGCTCAAGGCGGCCGGACTCAGAAGTTGCGCCCAAACAGGAAGCCCGCGCACCCGCGCGGCCATGGCCTGCGGAAAGAACGCTGCGCCCAGAAATGGGATGAGCGTGAGCAAGGCAGCGATCGAATTCGCCGGGGTGATCATAGGGCTCAGCTCCATTGTGCGCCTTCATCCCGAGAATTCCTCGCAAGGCGCGGCCCTGCAACGAAGAGAAAGATTCGCGTCGCGCGCGTCCCATCTATAAAGCTGTCTGGCGCTCCCAGTTTCAAACTTCGGTCACCGGTTCAGGCAAATTACCGGTAACGTCCAACTGAAACTGACCGATACCTACCATAGCGATATGTGGAGGCATCTGTGACCCTTCTAACCTGGAACCACGCCTGCGCCGTCGGCGTTCGCGCCATGGACGACCAGCACGGCATCCTGATGGATACCGTGAACGAGCTGCGGCTGGCGCAGGTGCACGGCCGCGGACGCGAGCAGCTCAGCGAGCTGCTGGACCGGCTAATCGAATTCACGCGCATGCACTTCTGGAGCGAAGAGCAACTGATGGAACAGACCGGCTTTCCCGGCTTGGCCGAGCACCGCGCCGAGCACCAGAGCTTTCTGGCGCAGATTCTCCAGTCGGCCCATCGGCTGCAATACGGCGAAGGGGTGCAGATGTGCCCTCTGCTCTGCTTGTTGCGCGACTGGTTGACCGAACATATCGAGAGTCGGGACAGTCAGTATGGCCCGTGGCTGAACGAGCGCGGCATCTATTGATGCGGCTCTCCCCTTCCGCTCAACTTTCGTAACCTGCTTGCCGATATCTCTCTTGCCGGAGAGTGCCCCGAGAAAGGGGAACCATGGCTTTATTGACCTGGAACGAGCGGTATTCCATCGGCGTGAAAGCCCTGGACCGTCAACATGCGGGGATCATCCAGATGCTGAACGACCTTGACGCCGCAACGACGAAGGGCCAGACGCAGGAGATCGCGGGCGCGCTGATGCGCAAGCTGGTGAACTACACGCAGAACCATTTTTCCGCAGAGGAAGCGATGATGAAGGCCTCTCAATATCCGGGGCTGGATGAGCACCACATGAAGCACCAGGCTTTGACAAGAGAAGTCGAGGAATTTGTCCTCCGATTCGATCGGGGCGACAAGACCATGTACCCTCCTCTGCAACAGTTTCTGAGCGATTGGCTCGCCGACCACATTCTGAAAACGGACCGGGAAGTTGGCATCTGGCTGAACGAGCGCGGTGTGCATTGAGCCGCCTTTTGAGGAGAGAGCCTGGACTGTGCCCCAGCCCGGATTTCCCGTGAATGCCTTCGCTAACTTGACCGATATCGCAAATGCCGGCTCGTGCCGCTAGGAGAAAGACACATGCCCCTGATGACCTGGACCGACCAACTCTCAGTCGGCGTTCAATCCATCGACAACCAGCACACCATCCTGATCGAGACCCTCAACGAGCTTCACGCCGCCATGATGAAAGGCCAGGCCCGAGCCATTGCCGGAGAGCTGCTGCACAAACTGGTGGACTATACGCGGGACCACTTCGCGGCGGAAGAAGCGATGATGCAGGCTGCTGGTTATCCGGCGTTGGCCACGCACCGCCTGAAGCACAGGGACCTGACCAAGCAGGTGGAGGAGTATGTCGCCCGTTACGAGAAAGGCGATATCACTCTCAGCGTGCAATTGCTCAGCTTCCTCTCCGATTGGCTCACCACCCATATTCAAGGCGAGGACAAGGCGTACGGGCCCTGGATGAACGAGCACGGCGTGCGATAAGAGGCATTCAAGCGGCAGTTTCAGTGTTTCCCACCCTGGCAGACACGGCGAGGGTGGGGCGCCCGGCAGTTCGCCGGCTGGGGAGCGACGATCTGCTCTATCCCTCGAAGGAGAGCTGCGCCGAGGCGAAGAGCGGGGAGACGGGCTTGGGCTCGGAAGCCAGTTCGTAGACCAGCCGCTCCAGCACCAGGCGCTTGTCCGGAGGCGAGGAGCGCAACTCGAGATCGGCGCGGGCGATCAGGCGCAGGGCGCGAGTAAGATCGCGGCGGCTCTTGTAGCGGCGGGCCTGGCGGATCAGGTCGTCGGCGGCAAAAGGCGGCATGCGGAAGCCCTGCCACAGCGCCTGCCAAATGGCGCGCGAGTCGCGGACGTTCTTTTCCAGGATCACCAGCATCTGGCGGAAGGTGCGAGCAAGCATGTAGAGGTGTCCGATGGCGGCGTCTTCGCCGGCGTCGGAGCTGTTCAGCAGCCCGTGAAGCAGGGCCAGCGCGCGCACCCGGTCGCGGGCGCTGATGGCGTCGGTCAACTCGTACAGCGAACGCTGCTTGGCGCTCAGCACCATGGTCTCCACATCGCCCAGCGTGATGCGGCCCTTGCCCATGGTATAGAGCAGCAGTTTTTCCAGTTCCGAAGAGATGAGCATCATGTCCGCGCCCAGCGCGTCCACCAGTTCGCGGGCCGCGTCGGCTTCCACGCGAACGTCTGCCGCCTGCGCGGTGGCAACGGTCCAGCGCATCGCGTCTTCCTCGTTTACGCGGGCCAGCTCCACCATGCCGCAGTGCTCGCCGAGGGTCTCGGTGAGCCGCTCGAAGCGGTTCTTGTCATCCATCTCCATGCGCCGCGCATCGGAGGGAATGCGCAGGAAATCGGCGACAAAAACGATCAGCGTCTGCGGGTTCGGCGAGCGGAAGTAGCGACTGAGCGCCGCAAACTCTTCCTTCTTGGCGCCGCGCGTGTAAAGCTGGCGCACGTTGCGCACAAAAATCACCTGGAACGGCGCCATCAGCGAGGGAGTCTGCGCGCGGTCCAGCACCTCGAAGATCGAAGTTCCGGAGAGATCCAGTTCGGAAAGGCAGAAATCCCGCAACTCCTGCGGCACGAAGGCCTTGAGCACGGCCCCGCGGCAGCGATCCAGCAGGAAGATTTCGTCGCCGGCCAGCACGTAGCCGGGCCGCAAAGGCCCCTTGCCAGCCGCGGCAGCCTCGATCTCCGCCACAAAGCGGCCCACGGCGGCGAATCCCGCGCCCCAGCGCGCGCCGCTCAAAGGGCCATCCCTCTTGCAGCGCGGCGAATGTTAGCGTCGATCATGCGGTTCCAGAATACCTTTCCCGGCGTTGCGAGGCCAACCCTTCGCGGCAAAAGTTGCCAGAAGATACAACGCCACGCGGCAAACGGCGAATGCGCGACTCTCTAAAATCCTTCCAGCACATCGGCCACCAACTGCCGCGCGAAATCGCGCGAGAGCCGCTCGACGGCCGCCGGGTCCTCCTGTAAAAAAGTCGGCAGGTCGGTGGTGGATTGGTACTGCTGGCGAAAGACGTAGTTTTTGTTCTCGTAGAGGATCTTGCCGTCGCGTCCGGTAAGGGTGACCGAAACCACCATCGTGATGAGAAAGCTGGACGACTCCTGCGTCGAAGCGTTGTAGGTGAGCGGAGCCACCGTCTGCTTGAGAATCGTCCCGCGCAGAACGGCGTCGGCGTCGGGATCCACTTCCGGGGTCACGCGAAAACGGCTGCGGGCGGCAAACTCGCGGATCACCGCATTGGTCATGACCGTCTCAGTGCGATAGGCCTCGGTGCGCGTGGCAAAGACCGGCACGGAGAGCGTGTGCACATCGGGCGGCAGGTGAGTGGCCGCGCCCAGCGTGTGGTACCCGCATCCGGAGAGCGCGAGCAGGGCGAAAGCGGCCGTCGGAAGGATGGGCAGGCGCATGACTCATCTTACCGCGGGAGCATCCGCGGCGGGCGCGCTCACACCCAGGCGGTGGCCAACCTGCCCAGACCCGCGCCGGAGAGTTTGAGGCCGTCGGCGCGATCCCTGAAGTAGAGATCGTTGAGTTCGCCGGTATCCACCTGCGCCAGGCGTTGAAATCCGGCACGGCGAAGCTCCCGCTCCAGTTCTTCTGGCGTGAAGAAGATCCGAAAGGGTTCTCCAGCCGCGGCCACGCGTCCGGCCAGCGCGTCAAAGACCAGCCGGCGCTGAGGGGTAAGCGTATCGGGAGAAAATGCGTAATCGAAGCTGACCCCGGTGCCCGAGGGCAATGTGGCGATGGCGCCGAGCGTGGCGCGAAAGGCATCAAGGGTAAGATACGGCGTGACGCCGAGCCAGCCGAAGAAGGCCGGCTTGCCGGCATCGAATCCTGCCTCGGCAAGCCCCTCGGCCAGCGTCTTGTGCTCGAAGTCCAGTGGGACAAAGGTCAGGCCGGCGGGCAGGGCGATGGCGGCTTCGGAAAGCAGCGCGCGCTTCCACTCCTGCGTGGCGGGAAAGTCCACCTCGAAGACCCGCAGCGCGGGAAAGGGATTGCGATAGGCGAAGGTGTCGAGGCCAGCTCCGAGGACCACGTATTGCGCGACCCCGTTTTGGACGGCCCCGGCGAGCCGATCCTCGGCATAACGGCTGCGGGCGGCCATGAAGAGGCGAAAGTCCCGCGCAACTTTGTGCATCGCCCGCTCCATGTCCCTGGCATAGCCGGAGCCGATCAGCCGCACCGCGATGGGATCTTCCAGAATGCGGGGCCGATCCGCCAACTGGTGCGCGGCGCGTCGAATGGCGACGCGAAGGGCTGTTTTGCTGGCTTTGCCGGTCTCCATAAATTCGAGTGTAGAGGAATGCCGAGGGAACCGGGGCCGCGTACCATGTCTCTCATGAGCTGGATTGGATGGGCACTGCTCTCCGCGGCCTTTGCCGCCGCCACCGCCCTGCTGGCCAAGGTGGGCGTGGCGCATGTGGACTCGAACCTGGCCATGGCGCTGCGCACCACCGTGGTGCTGGTCTTTGCCTGGGGCATTGCGCTGGCGCTGGGCAAGCACGGCGAAATCCGCTCGCTGGACCGGCGCACCGTGCTTTTTCTCGTGCTTTCCGGGTTGGCGACCGGCCTCTCCTGGCTGTGCTACTTCCGCGCGTTACAGTTGGGACCGGCCTCGCTCGTGGCGCCGCTGGACAAACTCAGCGTGCCGCTGGTGATGGTCTTCGCCTGGCTGCTGCTGGGCGAGAAGCTGACCGCGCCGGCCGTTGTCGGCGGACTGCTGATCACCGCGGGAGCTGTGGTGATGGTGCTGGGATGACCGGCCGCGGATGGCTCCTGCCTATACTGGAAGCAAGGAACGTGGCTCTTCCTGGCTGCGGAAAGCTCCGATGACTGCCCAAACCCAATCCGAAGCCAAAACCGCGCCCCAGAGCGAGCCGGCAGCGCCGCCACGCCGCATCGTCCTCACCGGCTTCATGGGCTCGGGCAAAAGCACCGTCGGCCCGCTGGTAGCACGGCGGCTGGGATGGAACTTCCTGGATGTGGACGACGTGATCGAGGCTGAGGCCGGCGTGACCATCGCCGAACTCTTCACCCGCCACGGCGAGGGCCATTTCCGCGACCGCGAGCACGCGACCATCGCCCGGCTGGCTGCCGAGGACGGACTGGTTCTGGCCCTGGGCGGAGGCGCCATCGAGCACTCTGTCACCCGCACGCTGCTGCTTAGCGCTCCCGGTACACTGCTGGTTCATCTGGAGGTGGAACTGGCCACTACGCTGACTCGCTGCGCAGGCACCGAGCACACACGCCCCATCCTTGCCGACCAGGCCAATCTGGCCAATCGCTACCAGCGACGGCTGCCGCTCTATCGCACCGCCCACGTCTCGATTGCGGTGGATGCGCTGACCCCGGAGCAGGCCGTGGACGCGATTCTGCGGGCCGCGGGTCTTCAATAACCCGCTCGCTGGTGATCTCTGGTCGCTTGAACTCACGTGCAAAACGTGCTACACGTATTACACGTAAAGTAAGGGGAACAGAGTATGCCCGCAATCGATGAAAAGCAAAACATCACCTTGCGGCTGAGCCGGCAGACCATCCAGAAGGCGCGGGTTCTCGCCGCCCAACGTTCCACCTCCATCAGCGGCCTGCTCACCAGCCAGATCGAACAGCTTGCGGACACGGGAGATGATTACGAGCGCGCCATGCGGAGAGCCATGGCCCGCATGGAGAAAGGTTTCCATTTAGGCGAAATCCCTAAATTGGACAGGGACGCGCTCCATGAACGCTAAAGTCTTCGTCGATACAAACATCCTGGTTTATGCGCATGACCAAGAGGAAGGATACAAGCAAGAAGCGGCAAAACGGATTCTGCGCAACCTCGCGCAACAGCAATCCGGAGCCGTGAGCATGCAGGTATTGCAGGAGTTCTACAATACGGTGACACGAAAATTGGTCTTTCCTTTACCGAAAAACGAGGCCCGGGCGATTGTCGAAGACTTCTCCTACTGGTGCGTTGCGACAACTCCGGCAGAGATCAAGCAGGCATTTCTGATTGAGGACGCAGCCAAGATTGGCTTCTGGGACGCGCTGATTGTCGCCGCTGCGCTCAAGGCTGGCGCGACGCAGATTCTTTCCGAAGACTTGAGCCACGGCCAAACCATTGCGGGAATCCAGATTGTGAACCCCTTCGTTGCCCCTTGAGCCCCCTGACCTCCCGCAGCAAGTTCTCCAAACTGCATTTCTGGCAACTTCCCCGCTTGCTATCATCAACAGAGATTTCCGGCGGCAACGCGATCCGGATTTACCCACTGAGGTCTTCATCCGTCCAGATGACTCCCGTCTCCCAGACCGCACCTCAAGAACATGCTCTCCGCGTTTCGGTCCACGCGCCCGAACCCGGCGCGACGGCCACTCTGCTTCACGACCTGCGCGAACTCTTCAAGGTGAAGGTCGTAACCATGGTGCTGGTCACCGGCTGGGGCGGCTTCTATCTGGGATCGATGCAGTCCGGCATCTCCACCATGCAGCGCGGCCTGCTGGATACGCTGCTCGGCATCGGCCTGGTCTCAGCCGGAGCCGGCGCGCTGAACGAGGCGCTGGAGCGCAGGACAGACGCGCGGATGAAGCGCACCGCGGACCGTCCGCTGGCCGCCAGACGCTTTTCGCTGGCCCAGGGCATCGTCGCCGGTCTCGGCGCTCTGGCCCTCGGCGCGGTGGGTCTGGCGCTCACCACCAACCTGCTCACCGTGGCCCTGGCGCTGCTCACGGCCTTCACCTACGTCGCCATCTATACGCCGCTCAAGCGCTTCACCACCATGGCCACCTTCATCGGCGCATTCCCCGGCGCCATGGGCCCGCTGCTGGGCTGGACCGCTGCCCGCGGCCGCATCGAGTGGCCGGCCGTGGCCCTCTTCGCCATCCTCTTTGTCTGGCAGTTCCCCCACTTCATGGCCATCGCCTGGCTCTACCGCGACGACTACGCCAAGGCCGGCATCCGCATGTTGCCGGTGGTGCAGCCCGACGGCTGGTCCACCGTGGCCGAGGCGCTCTTCTTCGCCGTGATCATGATTCCCGTCAGCCTGACTCCCTGGCTGCTCGGCATGGCGGGCATCACCTATGCCGTGCTGGCCGCCGGGCTGGGCCTCTTCTACCTGGCGTATACCGTCCGTTTTGCCCGCATCCTGCGCACCAGCGACGAAACCGAAAGCCGCATGCTGGCCCGCGATCTGCTCAAGGTCAGCGTCCTCTACCTGCCCCTGCTTTTCACCACGCTCATGCTCTGCGCCAGGGCAAAGCACTAAGGAAGCGGAACCATGACGACCCGCGTCGCTCCTTCATCCAGCATCCGCCCCGCCATCGCGGCCATTCTGGCCATCAGTGCGGCGGCCACAGCCTTTCTTTTCTGGCTCATCTACGTACATCCCGCGGCGGCGGCGAGCACGCAGTACGCGTTCCTGCCCGCCCTCAATGCTCTGCTCAACGGCCTCAGCGCCACGGCCCTGCTCATCGGCTATACCTTCATCCGGGCGCGCCGAATTCAAGCCCACCGCGCGGCGATGATGACGGCCTTCGCGTTTTCCACGCTCTTTCTGGTCAGCTACATCGCGCATCACGCGCTGCACGGCGACGTACGCTACCCCGTCCACGCGGCTCTGCGCTCGGTTTACCTGCCGTTGCTGGCGAGCCACATTATCCTGGCCATCGTGGCGCTGCCGCTGGTGCTGGTCACTTTTTTCCTTTCGCTCAGCGGCCGGATTCCGCAGCATCGCAAGGTCGCACGATGGACCTTTCCGCTGTGGCTCTACGTCTCGGTGACCGGAGTCATCACATACGCGATGCTGCGCCTGGCGCAGGGATAGGAACGGTCATGCCCAAAGCACCATCGCATCCCGGCCAAAACGGCGACGGCACGCGGCAGTTGCTGCAATGGGGCGCGTCGATTCTGGGCGCGGGTCTTTTGGCCGTCGCGCTGCTACAGACGCTGCTGGGCGGTTTCTCGCCCACCGGCGCCAGCACCAACACCGGCTGGTTCGCCCTCATCGTCGCTCTGATGTGCATTCCCTTCGGCAGCCTGCTGCTGGCCCTGGGCGCGGCCAAGTGGCTGCGCAACCGCGCACTCACCCGCAACCGCTGATCGTCTGCTATCCTTTTCAATTACTGGAGTGCACGAACATGGCCAAGAGCGTCAACAAAGTGATCCTATTAGGCAACGTCGGCAAGGACCCGGAAATCCGTTCCACCCCCAGCGGCACCATCGTGGCCACCTTCGGGCTGGCCACCAGCGACCGCTATCAGGACCCGCAGGGCAACTGGCAGGACCGCACCGAGTGGCACAACCTGGTGGCTTTCAAGCGCACCGCCGAGATTGTCCGCGATTACGTGAAGAAGGGCTCGAAGCTGTACGTGGAGGGGAGCCTGAGGACCAGCAACTGGGACGACAAGCAGTCCGGCCAGAAGCGCTACAAGACCGAGATCATCGTCAACGATCTCTCGCTGCTCTCCGGCCGCGACGAGGGCTTGGGCGGCGGCCAGGGCGGATACAGCCGTTCCTCGGGCAGTTCGACGGCCAACTTCGATCAGCGCCCGCCTGCCGGTCCGGACGATATCGGGCAATCGGCCGAAATCTCCGACGACGATATACCGTTCTAAGACAGGGAATAGGGAGTAGGGAACAGCGGTCAGTTTTTGAGCTTAATTGGCCGGGGATCGTCCATCGATCGGTTGCCAAGGTGGGGGCAAACGGAATATGCAAGGAATGTCCTTGCCTATTCCCTACTCCCTGTTCCCTGTCTTCCTCACTCAGTCTTCATCAGTGTGGCAATCAGCGTATCCCTGCGCTGGTTGGCCATGGCATCGGCGTTGCTCAACATGCGCATCCAGGCAAAGACGGCGCCGCCGGCCAGCGCCAGGAAGATGGGCACGGCCAGCCACAGCCTGCCGCCGAAAGAGCAAATCCCGAAGACCGCCGCACCTACGCCCAGCACCGCCAACTGAACCAGCAGGCTCAGGAGAGCACTGCCCTGCGATCCGCGCTGCCGCGACAGCCGCCCCGGATTCAAACGGTAGGGCATGGTGAGCGAAAAGATGTTGCCGGCGGCCAGATTGGTAGGCAGCGCAAAGAGCAGCCACGCCACGGTGGCCGCGAGCACGGCGAGACTTGGCCTGCCCATGCGCAGGCTGAGCAGTACGCCGGCCAGCAGCGCATCCAAGGCGAAGAGCAGCGAGTGGAAGAGGTTCTTGGCCAGCAGAACGGACCGGATGGGCGTGGGGGAAAGAAAAAGCACCTGAATCCCCGCGCCCTCGGCGCCCAGGTTGTTGTAGATCAACTGCGTGAAGCCGAGCAGCGCGTAGGCCACGGCCAATGGCAGAGCGAAGGCAAAGGGATGCCCGCCGCGGGGAGCGGCGTTGCGCAGCATGGCTCCGAAAAGAAAGACAAAGACCAGCGGCGCGCCCAGCGCATAGAGCAGCGGCATGGAACGCAAGATGCTGTGCAGTTCCTTCTCCATCACCGCGGCGATGGGGCCGGAACTGAAGAGAAACCGCGCACTCTGGCGACGCGCCTTGTCCCGGTTCGAAACCGTCTTCTTCAGCGCCGGGGCCGTGCCCAGGCTTTCGCCGCGATACTCGGCCCGCAGGCGCGCCGCCAGCACGCCGCCTGAAGCCAGCGCCCAAAGCCCAAGCATCCCGATCGCGCCCAGCGCCGGCGCCGGGTTCTGCTCGCCAGCACGCTCCATCGACTGCGCGGCCAGCCCCGGCGGCAGCCAGCTTTGCACCGCGACCACCACCGGCAGCCAGCGCTCTGCCGCGGCCTTTGAAGCCGCCCGCGCCTCGGGACTCATGGGTTCCCCATGCCTGTGCGGGTGGAAGGCCGGATTCAGCAGTTGCGCGCTCAGCGCAAGCACCAGAAACACCGCACCGAGAATCTCCCGCGTCTTGCGCTGCGCCAGCCAGCGGTCGATCCAGGCGAAGATGGCCCGCGCCGTGAGGATGTTGAAGACCGCAAAGACCGCCAGCGCCAATGCCGCCCAGGCAGTGAGATCGGGACGCGCCAATGTGATGCCGACCCAGATGCCGAAACAGCTCAGAGCGCCCAGAATGGTGGAGATATCCGCCAGGCCAAAGATCAGATGGAGCAGAAAGAACGGCCCGAAGCCCACCGGAAAACGCAGCAGGCCGCTCATGTCGAACTGCTCCTGAAACGAGGCCATCGAGACGGGCACCAGTTGCCAAACCAGAAACACGACCCAGGGCAGGATCGGCAAGAACTGCCAGGCATCGTTTTGGACAATGAAATACGCGCCCACGCCCAGGCCGGCGCCCATCCCCAGGCCCATCGCGGCGTAGAGCGCAAAGCCGACGGTGCGCGCGCCCAGCTCGAATGCGCCTTGGCTGGTGCGCAGGCCGTTGATGAACATGCGCCAGCGCAAATAGGCCAACGCCTCATATTGCGCCCGCGCCAGAGAGGCCGCGCTGGCTCTTTCCGGTCCGGCTTCGGTCCCGTCTAGGCCAGCCATGAGAGCTCCTGCGCCGGCTCCTGGCCGCCGGCTCCCACGATCGAGAGGAATATTTCTTCGAGGGTCAGCCGCTGTTCCTGCTCGGCGCCGGGCAGCGTGCTGGCTACGCCGGCCCGCAACTCCTCCAGCGATCCATTGGCCACCAGCCGCCCCTGCGAGATGATGGCCACGTGGCTGCACAGCCGCTCCACAATCTCCAGCACGTGCGTGGTCAGGAAGATGGTCGCTCCGCGGTTGATCATTCCCTGGAGCATGGTCTTCAACATGCCCGCCGCAATTGCGTCCACGCCCTCGAAGGGCTCATCGAGAAAGAGCACCTTGGGTCCGTGGATCACGGCCGCGGCCATGGCCAGCTTCTTCTGCATTCCGTGCGAGAAGTCGGTCACCAGCTTGCGGCTCTCGCCGGCCAGTTGCATGAAGTCCAGCAATTCTTCGGTGCGCCGGCTGACGGTTTCGCCGTCCAGCCCGTACATGCGGCCCACAAAACGCAGATACTCCGGCGCGGTGAGCCGCCCGAGCAACGCCATCCCTTCCGGCACCACGCCGATCTGGCGCTTCAGATCGAGCGCCCCGGCGCTGAACGGCTGGCCCAGAATCTCGATCGATCCCGCGCTCGGCTCCAGCAGGCCGGTCAGCATTTTAATGGTGGTGGACTTGCCCGCTCCGTTCGGCCCCAGAAAGCCGAAGAACTGCCCCGGAGCCACGCTCAGCGTGACATCCTCCACGGCAGTCAGCGCGCCGAAGCGCCGCGTGAGGCCATGGGTTTGAATTGCCGCGATTTCCATGTGCCGCCAGCATAGCAAGAATTGCGAGTGAAACAAAACGGCGCGGACACGCGCAAGCATGAAGCTATGGCCGGGTTAGCGGTGAAGCCGGTTCACAAAGCTTGCGGAGCCGCGCTTGCCTGCCCTATTTCGATGGCGCGGCAGGAGGATTCGGGCTGGGCGCGGACAGGTCCCTCCCGGATGCATCGATCTGCCTTTGCACCGCGCGCAATGCTGGATCTTCAGGGAAGATCGCGCGATACTGCTGAATCAGGTTGCGCGCACGCCAGCTCTGGCCGCCGAGAAAGTAATGCTGCGCCAGCCGGGCTACCAGAGGGCCGGAGTAAGGGTAAGCGGCCACTCCGCGCTCCAGCACCGCTTCGGCATTCTGCGCCTGGTGCAGGCTATCGAGGGCTGTGGCCAGATTCAGGAAGGTCGTTGGCTCCTCCGATCCCTGCTTGAGCGCCCGCGCAAAATAGTCGGCAGCCTTGGCGTTGTTTCCGTTCTGCGCCAGCTCGACCGCGCCCAGCGAGTTGAGCACCTGCGGATCGTCGGGCGAAGACTTGCTCAACTCATCGAGCTTTTTGAACCAGAGCGGCCACAGGCTGGGGTCTTTGCGGGCAGCGGTGAAATACGCCTCCAGTTGCGCAAGATCGGGCATTCGCTCGCCCGCGCGGCCGGCGGGCCGATTGAGCCACAACAGGCCGGGCAGATCGGGCCTGGGCTGCTCGAAGGCAACTTCGGGCAAAGGCTGGCCGGGAGAACGCACGATGCGATGCTTGGTGTCGTTGGAGTGCGCGATGCCGGCCACCGGCCGCTTCTCCATGTGACATGCGATGCAGTTATCCGCGGCCGCGACCCGCCTGGCGTCGTCCGGCTTGAGCGTGCAACTGGTTGGCTTGTGACAGCTCAGACAAGCAGCGCGATAGGCGGCCGTCTTGTCCTCCGGCCGGGGAGCGTGATGGATGGAGTGGCAGGTGCTGCAGGTGAGCCGTCCATGGCTCGCCTGATAACACTTGCTCAGCTCCAACGTGGAATTCTTCCACCACAGCGGCTGTTCCAGGCTGCCGCGAATGGGGGGATTGGTTTCAAGGCGGTTGGCCTCTTCGCGCTGCTCGGGCTTGATCGGGCGCTTGACGATGGCCATGGTCTCGGTGAGCGGCGTGCCCGGCCGGAAGTCCATCACCGTCTTGCCGGGATAGACCACCACCGCATCGCCGGCCTGGTGGCACTCGCGGCAAAGATCGTCGGCCAGGCGCGGCGACAGCTTGGCGGGATTCACGATCGAAGTGTCCACTTCACGCGGCCCCAGCACGCGCCCTTTTTTGCTCTGCATCTCCTTGACGTGGAGCGCGCCGGGACCGTGGCAGGTCTCGCAACTGACGCCCAGCTCGCCAAAGCGGAAAGGCGGTTCCTGGTACATGCCGTCGCGCCTGGGCTCCGGGTCCGGCTGGCCATTGTGGCAGAGCAGGCACCCGGTGGTCATCGCGCGGTTGAAACCGGGATCGTCGGTGGCGTAGCCGGGCGAGAGTTCCCATGTCTTGGTGTGCGCGTAGTAGGAGAGTGGGGCCTGAAAGATCCACGAGCCGATGCGGAAAAGATAAGTGTAGCCGACGCTTTCTCCGCCCGTCACGTAGTCGATCTTGTGGGCAATGCTGTATTCCTTGCGTCCGTTCTTATCCAGTTCATAGGCGCTCTGATAAAGATTTCCGCCATCTTGGTAGACGGTGTAGTAGCGATTGCTTTTGGCGTTGAAGACGGTCACCGGCTTAGGCACGCGCGCGAGTTCGGCGGGCGAGTTGGCCACGGCCATCGATTGCCCATGCGGCGTGGAGAGATAATTGCGGCCGATTTCTTCGTGGCAGCCCGAAGCGGCGCAGCTCCTCGACCCCACATAGGCTACCGAGGAATCCACGTTGCGGAAGATTGTGTCGCTGCCAGAGTTGTTTTGTGCGTGAAGAAAGGCCGCGGATGAAAACGCCGCCAGGAAGGCAAGGGACAGGCCGGGAGTGAACGTCGGGAAGATTACGCTGCTACGGTCAGAACGCGGCATGGACAGTTCAACCTGTCGCCAGAAGACGGCGCGCTCTGTGAAGCGGTTCTCCCATTCCTGTGTACTCGCCAACTCTGCGTAAAGCGGTGTTTGCTTCTGCCCCGGCGGCAAAAGTCCGCCGCTCGGGTCCCTAACAGGAAAAGCCGCTCAGCCTTCGTGGCATGAGAACGTGTAAATGGGAAAAAACCTGTTGCATAAGATGGGGCGCGCTCAACTTTGCAACTGGCCGCCCCAGTGTAGAGCGGGCTAATATCGAAAGGCAAGGAGTACTCATGCTCGAAAGGCTGGCTGGCAGACTCAGATGGGATCGAACGCCCGAGGGCATTCGCGTTGTGATCCCGATACGGCGCAGCGTACTCTCTCTTCTCTATGGCCCGATGATTATGATTTGGCTGATTGCAGCCACGATTCACTACTGGCATGTGCTGGAGGCGCCCCACCCGAACGACGCCGAATTCATGCTGCAAATGATTGCGGTAGGGGTCTACGCCATTGGATTCCCCTTCTTCCTGTGCTGGCTGGCGTTCACTTTCACGGGCGACTCCATGGTTTCTCTCAATCCAACCGAGATGGTGATTCAGCGCCGCGTTCTCGGCATCGATCTGGTGACGCGCAGCTTTGAAAACACCCACGTAAGTCAATTGATTTATGTTGCTCCGGGAAAACTGACGAGCAATCAGTCCCTCGTGGATCCGAATTCAAGCAAAATCCAGTTTCTGGTGGATACCAGGACGCATAGCTTCGCCAAGGGAATTGCGGAAGAGGAAGCCAGCGCTCTGATCGAGGAGATGCTGAAGGTTTACAAGTTCAACGGGTCCTATTTCGCCTGAGTGCGGCCCGGCCGTGCATGGGCTTGGAAGCGCGGAGAAGCAAGATGATGGAGAAGCTGGCTGGGAGGCTCAAGTGGGAGCGAACGCCCCAGGGCATTCGCGTCGCAATTCCGCGGCGGCGGAGTGCGATGAGTGCTTTCTACGTCCCGCTGATCGTGATTTGGCTGGCCGTCGCGTCCATTCGCTACTGGCATCTGTTCGAGACTCCCCACACGCCCGACGTTGAATTCACGCTGCAAATCGCCGCGATAGGCATTTACGGCGTCGGGTTCGTTATCTTCGCGTGCTGGCTGGCGGTCACTTTCACGGGCGAAACCGTCGTTTCCCTGGATCCGGACGAGATGGCGATTCAGAACCGCGTTTTCGGCGTCGAGATGGCGACGCACCGCTTTCCGACCCGCGAGGTAAATCAACTGACGTATGTCGCACCGGGCCAGAGAACGCCCAACGGCACTCTCGATGGTCCAAAAACCTCCAGTATCCAGTTCCATGCGAAGAACAGGACGCACAGCTTCGCCAAGGGAATCGGACCGCTGGAAGCTAGCGCGCTGATCCAGCAGATGCTGGAGATTTACAAGTTTCCCGGAAGCTACTATGCCTGATGTGGGGTAAGAGCGAACCGGGGCTTTGAGCGCATGATTCCGTACATTGCGATTGGACGCCGTGCTTTCCCAGGTCCCAAACCGGGACCTGGAGCACCCCGCATTGGTACAAATAAAAACACTCAACAAGCTAGTCGTTCTCTGCTTCTTCCTCCGGCTTGCCCAGCGGATCGTTGTCGCGGTCCGTCACTTCAACCAGTTCGGCCAGACGAGCGGCCAGATCCGGCGACCAGCTAGCTTCCGGCGCGCGCCAGCCCCAGTTGCCCGCTCCCACGGCGGGCGTGTTCATGCGCGCCTTGGCGCCCAACTCAAGCAGATCCTGCGCCGGGACCACCGCCATCTGCGCCACGCTGGACTCCACGGCCCGGATCAGAGGCCAAACCGGGCGATCGGCGACCGGCCCCACATACGTCTCGACAGCGGCACGCTCCAACTCGCTGGCGGCCTGCCACCAGCCCTGCGTGGTGTCGTTGTCGTGCGTGCCGGTGTAGGCCACCGTGTCGCGAGTGAAGCGGTGGGGCAGATGGATGTGCGCGCCCTTGCTGTTAAAGCCGAACTGGAGCACCTTCATGCCGGGCATGCCCAGCTCCAGCCGCAGGGCTTCCACTTCGGGCGTAATCAGCCCCAGGTCCTCGGCCACCAGCGGCAGCGGCCCCAGCGCCGTCTCCAGCGCCTGGAAGAGAGCCAGGCCCGGCGCCTTTACCCACTTGCCGTTGACCGCCGTCTCTTCGTCGGCCGGGATCGCCCAGTAGGCCTCGAAGCCGCGGAAATGATCCAGGCGCACGATGTCGTAGAGCTGAGCCGCGCGGCGAATGCGGTCGATCCACCAGTCGAAACCGCGCGCGGCCAACACATCCCAGCGATAGAGCGGATTGCCCCAGCGCTGGCCGGTGGGCGAAAAGTAGTCGGGCGGCACGCCGGCGATGCGCACCGGCTTCAGTTCCTCGTCCAGCTCGAAAAGATGGGGATGCACCCATACATCCGCCGAATCCATGTTGACGAAGATGGCCACATCGCCCAGAATCCGGATCGCATGGCCTGCGGCGGCCTCGCGGAGAGCTTTCCACTGCCTCGCAAAGGCGAACTGGAGCACCCGCTCCTGGGCCAGGGCGCGGCCATGCGCCGCGGCCACTTGGGCCAGAGCTTCCGGCTGGCGGCGGCGCAGCGGCTCGGGCCAGGCCGTCCACGCGCCGGTATTGAACTGGCTGCGCAGCACGGCAAAGAGAGCGTAGTCGGCGAGCCAGCCCGCCTCGGCCCGGCAAAACGCATCGAACTGCCTCCATTGTTCCGCCAGCCTGGGGTCGTTTGGCCCGCGTTCCAGAAAGTTTCCGGCCGCCTCGTAGAGCAGCGGCAGCTTGCGCGCCTCGATCTCGTTGAAGTCCACGCTGCCGCTTCGTCCAGCCAGCCCGGCAATCCGCTCGCCGTCGATCCAGCCCCAGTCGGAGAGGAATTCAAGACTGATGAGATTGGGGTTGCCCGCAAAGGCCGAGGAACCCGCATAGGGCGAGTTGCCGTAGCCGGTGGGGCACAGCGGCAAAACCTGCCAGACGTGCTGTTTGGCCGCGGCCAAAAAGGTCACGAACTCATGGGCGGCTGGACCCAGGTCGCCGATGCCCCCATACGAGGGCAGCGAGCTCAGGTGGAGCAGGACTCCGGACGAACGTTGAAACTCCATGGCTCCATTATCGGCTGGAGCGGGGGGAAAATGCCGGTCAGGTGCATCTCCTGCCAACTATAATGCGTCTGTCAGCTCCCCATAGCCGTCAAACCTTGCAGGAAAACACAGAGGATAAAACTTTTGCAGAATCGTTGCAGTCGATCCCTTTTCTCAGCCTTGGCATTTGTCCTAGCGGCCGTGGCGCCGGTTGCCGCCGCCGTAAAATCAGCCCCGCCCCAACCGATTGTCCTGACCGCCGGCTGGCAGTTGCAGGATGCGGCCAAAGTGCCGCAATCCGGCGCTGAGGTCGCGGCTTCCGGCTTCAGCACCAGCGGCTGGTACACGGCCACCGTTCCCGGCACCGCGCTCACCACGCTGGTAGACAACAAGGTCTATCCCGAGCCTCTCTACGGAGAGAACAACCGCCCGGAGACGATTCCCGAAAGCCTGGCGCGGACCTCCTACTGGTACCGGACCGTGCTCGATATTCCGAAGACCTACAAGGGCAGCCGGATCTGGCTCAACTTCGACGGCATCAACTACTCCGCAACCGTGTGGGTCAATGGCGCACAGGTAGGCGCGATGCGCGGAGCCTTCAGCCGCGGCATCTTCGACATTACCTCCCATGTCGAGCCGGGCAAGCAGGTCGTGCTGGCCGTGCTCGTCGCGCCGCAGCCGCACCCCGGAATCTCGCACGAACACACGCTGCACAACGGCCTGGGAAAGAACGGGGGCGAGACCGCCATCGACGGGCCGACCTTTCTCTCCACCATCGGCTGGGACTGGATTCCCGCCATTCGCGATCGCGACACCGGCATCTGGCAAAAGGTCTACATCTCCGCCACAGGTCCGGTCCTGGTAAAGGACCCGCTGGTGACCACCGACCTGCCCCTGCCCAGAACCGACTCGACGGACGTGGGTGTCCAGGCCACTGTGGAGAACACCGGCGACAAGCCGCTGAAGGGCGTGCTCAAGGGCAGCATCGAGAACATCGCCTTCGAGCGGCCGGTCGAACTGGCCCCGCACAGCACGCAGCAGGTGAGTTTCAATTCCAAGACCACGCCCGCGCTCCACATCGAGCATCCGCGGCTCTGGTGGCCCAACGGCTACGGCGCGCAGAATCTCTACAAGCTGCATCTCAGCTTCGAGGCTGGGAACAAGGTCTCTGACGCGCAGGACGTGGAGTTCGGCGTCCGCAAGATCACCTACAGCGTGCCCGATTCGGAGAACCTGACCATCTCGGTCAACGGCGTCCGCGTCTTCATCCGCGGCGGCGACTGGGGGCTGGACGAAGCCCTCAAGCGCATTCCGCGCGAGCGGCTCGATGCCGAGATTCGCATGCACAAGCTGGCCAACATGAACATGATCCGCAACTGGGTAGGGCAAAGCACCAGCGAAGACTTTTATGAGATGTGCGACAAGTACGGCATCCTGCTGTGGGACGAGTTCTTCCAGCCCAATCCGGCCGACGGCCCCGATCCAGCGGATCTGGACACCTATATGGCCAACGTGCGGGAAAAGATCCTGCGCTTCCGCAACCATCCCTCGATCGCCGTCTGGTGCGCCCGCAACGAGGGCAACCCGCCGGCGCAGATCGACGCCGCTCTGCGCAAGCTGATGGCTGAGCTGGAGCCGACGCGGCTCTATCAGCCCAGCTCGACCGACGGCCGCGGCGTGCGCTCCGCAGGCCCCTATTTCTGGCGGACTCCGCGCCAGTTTTACTTCGTCCGCGACGATTTCTTCAAGACGGAAACCGGCAGCGTCTCGGTGCCCACGCTCGAATCGATCCACGGCATGATGCCCAGGAAGGATTGGGAGACGATCAACGACGACTGGGCCGAGCACGACATGGCCAAAGGCGCGCAGCGCGGAGATGCCTACCCGGCTATCCTGGCCAGCCGCTACGGCAAGATCGCAAACCTCGCCGATTTCGTGCGCAAGGCGCAGTTGGCGAACTACGAGAGCTTCCGCGCCATGTACGAGGGACGAAATGCGCAGCTCTTCCATCCCACCACCGGAGTGCTGACCTGGATGAGCGATCCGGCGCAGCCCAGCTTCGTGTGGCAGATCTATCACTACGACCTGGAGCCCAACGCGTCGCTCTTTGCCGTGATGCATGCCGCCGAGATGGTGCATATCCAGTTCAACGAGTACAACGGCGATCTCCAGGTGATCAACAACCAGCCCGATCCGGTCAGCGATGCGGTTGCGCGTGTCTCCATCTACCACCTCGACGGCTCGCTGGCCGCCCAGTACGACACCAAGGTGACGGCGGCGTCCGATGTCGCCACAGACCTTGGCCCGGTCAATTTCCCGCCGGTGCTCGCCACGACGCACTTCCTCAAGCTGGAACTGCTGGACGCCAAGGGAAAGCTGCTTTCGAGCAACTTCTACTGGCGCGCCGAGCCCGGTTATCCGGATGTTCTCACCGATCTGGAGAAGATGCCCACCGTCACGCTGACCGCGGAGGTGGAGCGCAAGGACGCGGACGGCAAGCGCCTGCTGACGGTGACGCTGCACAATCCTTCGGCGCACATCGCCCTGATGGCGCATCTGCAACTGCGCCGCCAGCATTCCGGAGAGCGTGTGCTGCCGGTCTACTCGAGCGACAACTACGTGTCGCTGGTTCCCAACGAAAGCCGGACCATCACCATCGAAGCCGCGGAGAAAGACTTCAACGGCGAGGATGCCCTGGTGATGGTGGATGGCTGGAACGTCAGCGTCGCCCCGGCATCCTTCACCGGCGCTTCCATTGCACCCAACCTCGACGCCCAGCCCGATCGCTCGCCCTTCACCGGACTGCCCTTCCAGACCACCGGCCTGCGGTAAGGCATCTCAACGTCAGACGCAGAAAGGCCCGCATCCATCTCGGATGCGGGCCTTTCTGCTGCTCGGTGGTGAGGTTCGCGGACTACATGCCGGGAGCTTCCGGCGCCTGCGCCTTGGCGTTGAGCCGGATGCGGTTGTGCTTCTTGTAGTCGTCCATGATGCCGCTCATGAAAATGCTGAAGGCGTCGGAACGGCGCTCTTCGAGAATCTGGTCGCGGGTCTGGTCGAAGTTCTTGGCGATCTCGTCCGCGCTGGGCTCCTGCTTGTCGAGCAGCTTGGCCACTACGCCGGTACGCTGCGCATTGATGGGTCCGCTGATGGAGCCGGGCGTCATCTCAAACAACTGCGGAGCCACCTGCGCCACCTGGCCCAGATCGGGCACCTGGCCGGATGGGCCCACCAAGTCGCTGGTCTTGACGGTCGCGCCCACGGCCTTGGCAGCCTTGGCCAGATCGTTCATCGCCTTAGCCTTGTCGGCCAGATCCTTGGTCTTCTGGCTGAGCAGGCCGGGGAGCAGTTCGTCGCGGTAGTCGTCGAGAATGTGGCTCTTCCAGTCGGCAAAGACCGGCGCGTGAGCCGGGGCGATGCCGGTAACCTGGAAGATCGCATAGCCTTCGCCGGTTTGCGCGAACTGCGGCGGATCGCTCTGCTTGGACGCGAAGGACTTGGCGAGGACCTGCGAGCCATCGGGCAGCGCGGCAATCATGCCTGAGCGGCTGACCAGCGGCGTGGTAGCCAATTGCAGATGGTGGGCCGCGGCGGTCTTCTCCAGGCCGTTCTTGATGGCCTCGGAGGTAAGGGCGTGGGCATAGTTCTCTTCGGCCTGCGCCGCCTTCTCGCGAATCAGCGTTGCCTGAATGGTGGGCAGCACCTCGTTGATGGACTCGGCGTGCGCCGTCTGGCGCTCCTCCACCTGGACGATGTGATAGCCGAACTGGCTCTTCACGATCTTGGTGTCGCCGATCTTCTGCGTGAAGATGGCGGTGTCGAACTCAGGCACCATGCGGCCGCGCTGCGAGAATCCCAGTTCGCCGCCCGTCTCCTTGCTGCCGGGATCGTCGGAGTACTTCTTGGCCAGTTCGGCAAAGTTCGCCCCGCCCTGAATCTGCTTGAGAATGCCCTCGGCCTTGGCCTTGGCCGCGGCATCGGCCTTGGCGTCTGCGCCTGCATCCACCTTGATGAGGATGTGGCGCGACTTTGCCTGCTCAGGAACCGCATACTCGGACTGGTGCGCGGAGTAGTACTGCTGAATCTCCTGCTGGCTGGGCTGCGGAACTCCGCCGGGCAGTTCGCCGGGCGTGAAAGCAAAGTAGGTGATCTTGCGCTCTTCCGGCACGGACGCGGCATAACGCGGACCATTCTTCCTGAAGAACGCCTCCAGGTCGCTGTCCGAGGGATTGATCGTCTTGCGCAGATCGTCGGCGGAGATGACCGCATAGTCGAACTTGATCTTGATGTTCTGCTTGAGATAGGCCTCGCGGACTTCCTTGTCGCCCACCGAAACTCCGGCGGTGACGAACGCCTGCAGACGGCGGATGGCGATGTCGCGCTTCACGTCCTCCTCGAAATCCTTGACCGAGAGATTAAAGCGCTCGGAGATCAGGCGGGCGTAATTGTCGGTGCCGATGAACTGGCCGTTGGGAAAGATGATCTGGCCGGCGGCGCCGGTGTGCAGGTACTGGATCACATCGTCGTCGGTGGCGTGAATACCCAGCTTCTCCGCTTCCACGAGCAGAATCTGCTGCTGCACCAGTTGCTGGCCGATGCGCTGCTCAAACAGGCCCAGAATCACCGGATTGTCGGGATAGCGCTGCTGCTGCAACTGCTGCCGGGCCAGCGTCTCAACCTTCTGCTGGCTGACCGTCGCGCCCGAAGAGAGGAAGCGGCTGTACCAGTGGGGATAGATGACGGCATAGGTATCGGCGGATGCGGCTCCCCCGCCGGTGAGGCCGGGGATCAGGTACACCACCATGGACACCGAAGCGGCGGCGATGATGACGACGAAGAATGCCTTGACTACACGGCTTTCTCTTTGCAGGAAACGGATCATGGATGGACTTGAGCCTTCTACTCTCTATGCGCGCGCGCGGCGAGCCTCCTCTGGGGCAGCACAGTGGCGGCTGGAGGCGGGCATCTCTCACGGATGCGCAATTCTCTGCCATTATAGACGACCGGGAACCAGGAAGATTGCGCGGGCGTCCAATTCGGAAAGGGAGAGCATTTCCCTCATACCAGAGCGGGCATCCCGGAAGCCGGGATGCCCGCACATTGCTTTCAGGTTGTAAGGCCCTCAACGCCAGTAGTAGTAGCCGCCAACCACGTAGTAGGGCCGGTAATACACCGGCGGATAGCCATACGGATAGCCGGCATAATACGGAGAGCCGTAGGGGTAATAGCCGCGACGGTAGAGCGTCGGGCCGCCAGGATAAAGCCCCTGGGCCAGCCGGGCCGCTTCCTGCGCGTTCACCGGCGTCACCGTGAGCGCCGTGTTCAGGTGGAAGGTGACCAGCGCCTCGGCGGGAATCCATACTCCCGGTCCGGGAGTAGCCGCTGAAGCCGCAGTGCCCGCGGCCGCGCCTGCTCCGGCGCCGATCGCCGCGCCTTCGCCACGGCCCACGGCGCCGCCGATAATGGCGCCCAGAACCGCGCCGCCAAAGGCATTGCCAACCGTGTGTCCCGCCTTATTCGGCCCTTTTACCTTGAACTGATCGGAATCCAGGGGGTAGCTCTGCCCGCCCAGATCCATCGAGGTGAGCTTGAGGGCCAGTTCCGGGCTGCCGCTCAGCTCGCCGGATTTCTTGGTCTCGGTGACCACTCCGTGCACGGTCGCGCCGCGCGGAATCGCCAGCACGCCGCCAACTGCCACATCGCGAATCACGGTGAACTGGACCGGTTCCCCATCCTTGGCCCTCTTGCTGTTCAAAGACTCGCTGGTCCGCAACTGCAACAGGGTTCCCTGTGGAACGGTTACTGGGCCGTTGGGAGTCTCGTAAACCGGAGCGGGAGGCGGATTGTAAGCCCGCGCGGGAGGCGGCACGGGCGCATACTGGGGCCGTGCAGGAGGATAAGGCGCCTGCGGCTGAGCCTGATCCGGAGCGGGAGGCTGCTGCGGCAATCCCTGCGGCGGAGGCATCGGGCCTTCGTCCGAGCCCGGCTGGGTGTCCGCCATCTGCGGCACGCCTGCGTCGCCCGTATCCGCTGGCTGCGCATCCTGAGCGTCCTGCGGATTACCGACCTTCAGGTTGTTGTTCACCTTGGTTACGCCCGCCACATGAGCGGCGATGGACTCCGCCAGTTCGCTGGAGGCCTCGCTGGACACGGTGCCGGAGAGCGTGACCTCGCTCTGGATGGTCGCGGCCGTGATGAGATCGTTCTTGAGCGCCTTGGAAGCGTCCAGAGCATGGACCACGTCCATCTCGATCTGTCCGTCCGTCCGCTGGCCGGCTGCTTGAGCGGAGCCTGCCGCCGCGGCCGAACCAGAATCCTGAGCCACCGCAACGATGCCGCACAGGACAACCACCGCAGCCCACGCCAGGGTCTGCTGGAAAACTTTTTTAAGCAATGGCCGATTCATCTTCTTCTATCTCCTCTGCCTGAGGTGCTGCTCCCGCTTCAAGTCGTATAGACGGGGAATTGCGGGCGCTGTCATCTGTGGGAACCCGACGGCTGGGAAAAAGTTTCGCGCCCAGGCAGCGAGTTTACCCCACCAAGAAGACAGGAACAAACTTAAGACGCCCACCCTCCCCGGCTGACGAAACAAATCGCGGCGCCGCGGCATCAAAAGCCGCAGGAGGCCGGCAGATGGCGCCACGGCTGAACTATGCAAAGGCATTTCCCGAAGGAATCCATGCGCTCTTGAACCTGGGAAAGGTCATCGGCGCAGCCGGCCTGGAGCCATCGCTCCAGGAACTGGTGAAGACACGAGCATCGCAGATGAATGGGTGCGCCTACTGTATCGATATGCACACCAGGGACGCGCGGGCGGCAGGCGAGACCGAGCAGCGTCTCTATGCGCTTTCGGCATGGCGCGAGACGCCGTTCTTTACTCCCCGCGAACGAGCCGCGCTGGCCTGGACCGAGGCGCTCACCAATATCCAGCAGGGACATGCGCCGGACGATGTCTACGAGGAGGCCCGGCGCGAGTTCGACGAGGCGGAACTGGTGAAACTCACGCTGGCCATTACGCAGATCAACGCCTGGAACCGGATCGCACTCGGCTTTCGCGCCGAACCGGGCAGTTATCGGCCGGCTGCGCGCACTTCAGCCTGATCGAACGCAAAAAGGGAGACCCGAAGGTCTCCCTTTTTCTTCACTTGCGCCCGGTTTTTACGCCAGCGCGCGATCGAAGGCCGCGGCCAACGTCTTCAATCCGGCCGCCACATCGGCGCCCAGGTGAACCCGCACCGCCCTGCGCCCGCGCGACTCCAGAACGGCAAGATCCCCCGCCGCCTGTGCGTCGATGACCACGCCGAAGGTCAACTTCTGCCCCGGAATGTCCACATCCACGGCATGGCCCGCCGTGATCTGGAGGAAGACGCCGGTGTTGGGGCCGCCCTTGTAGTCCTGGCCGGTGGAGTGCAGGAAGCGCGGGCCGAAGCCGAGGCAGGTGGCCACATGCTTGCGGTCGCGCACCTTGTGCCGGAAGCCCTGAATCGCCGCTTCGTACTCCGGGAACATGGGCAGAAAGGCCAGTGCGGCAAAGTAGTCGCCGGAGTGAATCTGATCGAGATGCGCGCGCAGCAGCCCGGCCAGCGTCTGGGCAGGCGCGGCGGCCTTCAGCGTGGCGGCATAGGCCTCCGTCGCGTAAATCTCGATGTCTCCATCCACAAGCACCGGCTCGCGCTCCGGCAGTTTGCCCGTTTCTTCGTAGGCCGCGGTCAGGGCGCGGGTTTCGATCTTGGCCGACTCAACGTCCGGCTGGTTGAATGGGTTGATGCCCATGACCGAGCCGGCTACCGCCGTGGCAATCTCCCAGGAGAAGAACTGGCCGAAGATCTCGTAGAGATCTGCAATCTCGACATGGACGACCGGATGGCCGGCAGCTTCAAGAGCCGCAACCTTGGCGTCCTGGCTCGAATCGGCCGTGCCCGCCAGGCGAATGTAGGCGAAGATGCGGTCGCTGCCGTAGGCCCCGGGCTCGGCGATGGCCTCGCGATCCACGGGCGTGATGCCCTTGCCCAGCTTGCCGGTGGATTCGGCGATCAGTTGCTCCATCCAGGCGCCCAGGTCGTAGATCTCGGGCGAAGTAAAGATAGTGATCTTGTCCCGTCCGGCGTTGGCGGCGGAGCCCAGGATCAGGCCCAGCTCGACCGCGGGATTCTCTGCGGACGCCAGCTTGGCCGAGGCAACGGCCTTGGCCGCCTCCTCCAGCAGCTTGCCGGCATCCAGGCCGGCTACGGTGGCGGCCACCATGCCGAAGTTCGAGAGGGCCGAGAAGCGTCCGCCGATCTTCGGATCGCCGTAGAAGATGTAGCGGAAGCCGTCGGCCTTGGCCACCTGCTCCATCTTCGAGCCGGGGTCGGTGATGGCCACAAAATGGCTGCCCGCTTCCTCGTCGCCCACGGCAAACTTCATTTCATCGAAGAAATACTGCTTGAGAATGTTCGGTTCCAGCGTGGAGCCGGATTTGCTGGCCACAACCACCAGCGTCTCCTTGAGGTCCACCTTGTCGCGGGCGGCCTTTACCTGCGCCGGATCGGTGGAGTCCACAATGTGGAGCGCGGGAAAGCCCGTCTGCTGCCCGAAGGTCTCAGAAAGCACCTCGGGACACAGGCTGGAACCGCCCATGCCCAGAAGCAAAACCGACTTGAAGCCGCCGGTCTGCACATCCGCGGCCAGCTCGGCCAGTGGTCCCAGCTCCTTCTGTTGGCGCTCGACGATGTCGATCCATCCCAGCCAGTTTTCCTCGCCATCGCGGGTCCACAGGGTGGGGTCCTTCTGCCAGAAGCGGTCAACCTTGTGGTTGGCGCTCCAGTCGGCGGCGGCCAGATCGACGGCGCCGCGAAGTTCTTGGGGGACTACAAATCGAAAGCTCATATCGTTCTTAATTTTGCCTGAAAAATCCGGGTTCGGACAGGATGGCGCGCACAAACTGCGGTGAAAACCACGTGAATGGGTCACTCGCCAGAGGCTTTGCAAGGTGTCTTGCGAAACGGGAAGGGCTGCCTCTCAGCAACAGAGAGGCAGCCCTTCCGATGAAATGCGCGGCTCCGCGGGAGAGCCAATTCGGCATATCAATGCCGCTGAGCGCCCTTGAAGTCGTACGACGCGCCAATGGTGAAGCCGTTCGGTGTGAGGTGGTGCGGCGACCCCCACAGCAGCCCCCAGGTCTGATACTCGTAGTCGCCGCGCACCCAGATGTTTCTCAAGACCCGGTATTCCGCCCCACCGCCCGGCGACATGACGGAGCGGGTGTCGTGGTCATACATTCCATAAGCGGGGAAGTCGATGCTGCCGATGCCTGCCACATACTTGGCGTAGGGACGGAAGTTGTGGAAGTGGCGCCATGTATAAATGGCACCGCCCTCGCCGGTGTCCTGGCGCATTCTGGGGAGGGCCGCGGGGCGGCCGTAGTTGATATCGTGACCTATGAACTCAAGGCCCAGCCCGCGTAAAAAGGTCGGCAATTGAGTGGGGTAATAGTCGACCCACGCCGAAATACCTTCCATTCTCCAGCGGGAACTCGGCCCGAAGTCCGTGCTGAAATCGGAGATGCCAACGCCGACGACGAGCGGCAAGCCGCCTTCACGGGCTGCCGGGGCGACCTGAGAAAAGACGGGAAATGCTGCGGCGACAAAGAGGGCTGCCATCGACAGCCTTGAAATCAGCCTGAAGAACATGCTGTGTCTCCTCCAAAACTGCTGAAATATCCCCGAGGCAACATCCCGTGTTGGGAAAGTGTACACCGGCAACTCAGAGTTGGATGGCAAAGATCTCGCTAAGAACCACGAAGTCTACCTCTGCACTCCAGTTTGCAACCTGTACCCGGACAGGTCTAAAAAAGCAACTCACCTGCCTCCGCCTCGAGGGCAGCAATCAATGAGCGAAGCACTTCTATCCGCTCTTCGGCCAAACTCCTCGCGCTTGTTAGACGCAGCTTGCCTGGCAAATGCTCAACCGCACCCCGCAAAACCTGGAGAACGGAGGTAAAGGTGGGATAGCGGGTATCCCGGCCCACCTTGGTCAAAGCACGCAGGGCTCCTACAGCGCCCAACTGCTCCAGAATATCTGAATCCCGCAACAATACCGCTTCATTCAGTACAGGTTCATCCTGGGGCTGATGGGTCCGGATAGCCTCCGCAACACCGTCCAGCTTATCGGCGGGAAACCCCCACCCGTTCAGCAGTTCCCGTGCCCGCGCGATGGTGTAGGGGACGTGATCCCAGTGCGCCAATTGGGTTGTATCCTGTGGCCGATGTCCCAGAAAGACTCCCAGATCGTGCATCCAGGCAGCGGCAAAGAGAATGTCGTCATCATATTCCAACCCCTGCCCGAGACGAACGGCCAGCGCATAAACCCGCGGCTGATGGCCGAATTTGTCCACCGGCAGAGCCTCGGCCCGGATGTAGGCCACGACGGATTCCCGCCAGCCAGCGGCTGTCATCAGACCTCTCTGGACTGGGCCTTTGGAGGCCGGTTGGGCACGATGCGGATCAGGTCCAGACCACCCAGGTCCTCGACCGCAAAGGCCGGAGGCGCCGCGGGCACGGCCACAATGCCGCGCGCGGGCAGATCGACCGGCTCGAATCCGGAGCCGGTAATTCTGGCTGACCCGGCGGCGGCAAACAGATAGGCCAGCCCTTGCGCCGGCTCGCCTTCTCCCGGCAGGCTCGCGCTGCTCCGGCTCCCATCCAGGGCGATGCGCTCCACGCGGAAGTACGCCGCATCCACCAGAATCGTGCGGCCGGCAAGCGCTTTGGCCGGAACCTTGCCCGCGCGGGTAACCAGCCGCGTGGCCTCCAACGATTTCGCAATGTGCAACTCACGCGGGCGTCCGTAGTCGTACATGCGGTAGGTCAGATCGCAATTCTGCTGGGTTTCCAGTAGAATCGACCCCGGCCAGATGGCGTGCACCGTGCCGGCATCCACAAAAATCATCTCTCCGGCCGCCACCGGCAGCACGTTGAGGCTCTCTTCCAGCGTGCCCGCGTGAATGCCTTCCTTGATCTTTTCCAGGGTCACGCCGGGCTTGAGCCCGCAAGCCACCTGGGCTCCGGCTTCGGCCGCCAGCGCGTACCAGCATTCGGTTTTGCCGCGCGGCTGGCCGTACTTTTGCGCCAGTTTGTCGTCGGGATGCACCTGCACGCTCAGCTTTTCCTGGGCAAAGATCATTTTGATCAGCAGCGGCGACTCCGGCGACGCGCAGGACACGCCGAGCAAGGCAGCGGGAAGTTCGCGAAAGAGTTCTGCCAGCGTCTTTCCGGCGTGGGCGCCGGTGGCCACCAGGCACTCATCGCCCGTGAGCCAGACCTCCCCGATCGGTTCGCCCTCGGCGATGCGGTCATACCAGGGGTGAAGATCGCGGTAACCCCAGACCCGGCCCACAAATCTGGGCGCAATGCGAAAAGGAGCCAGTTCCTGAAGCGGCAATTGCCCGGATGCAGCCATATGATTCGACCCTACCCTCCACAAAAACAAGCCGCCTGCCAGCCCATCGGCCGTTCGGCGGCAAAACTGGGCGGCTCAAGACCTGCCGCCGCACTCCCACTTTACCAGACAGACAAACCGGCCCGGAGTGAAACCGTCGGCCCGCTCTTGTCAATTTTTCTACAATCGCCGGGGAGGTTTGCCCGAGCCCGCCTGGACCGGATAGCCTAGAGACAGTTGACTTTGGACATTCGGGCCGTGCGGTTCGGTTCCAGCGATCTCCCTGGCGCAGGCGCTCCGGACGGTCCTCGATTCGATTCCGGTACCCCTCGATCCAGGCTCGAAGCCTCGCCGGCCCGAAATTCATCGTGCCGCCAACTGCCCAGGGAAACAGCGAAGGAGACAGCACCAGCGCATGGCAAATCCAGTTTCCATCTGTGTGATCGGCTCAGGATATGTGGGACTCGTAGCAGCCGTTTGCTTTGCCGAAATGGGCCATCGTGTCACTTGCGTAGACAACGACGACTCCAGGGTTGCGACTCTCCGGCAGGGCGGCGTGCCCATCTTCGAGGACCAGTTGCCCGAGTTGCTGGCCAAGCACCTGGACCGCGGCGTGACGTTCACCTGCGATCTGGCGGAAGCCGTCAAACGCAGCGAGGCCATTTTCATCGCCGTGGGCACTCCGCAGGGCGACACCGGCGCCGCCGACCTTTCCTACGTCGAGGCTGTAGTCTCTGAGATTGCCCGCGCCATCGACGGCTACAAGGTCATCGTGGAAAAAAGCACTGTGCCGGTTTACACCAACGAGTGGATCCGCCGCGTGCTGCACCGGCACGGCGTGACTCCGGCCAGCTTCGACGTGGTTTCGAACCCCGAATTCCTGCGCGAAGGCACGGCCATTCTCGATTTCCTGCATCCCGATCGCATCGTGGTGGGCGCCGGCAACGAGCGCTCCGCCGATGTGCTGCGGCGCATCTACGAGCCGCTCACCTCGGGGACTTACTACGCACAGCCGGGCGCCTTGCAGGGCTCTTGCAGCGCCTCTCATCCGGCGCGGCTGCTGCTCACCTCGGCGCAGAGCTCGGAGATCATCAAGCACGCCTCCAATGCCTTCCTCGCCCTGAAGATTTCCTTTATCAACGCGGTGGCCAACCTGGCCGAGGCCGTGGATGCGGACATCGAAGATATCGCCGCCGGCATCGGCATGGACAGCCGCATCGGTCCCCGGTTTCTGAGCGCCGGCCTGGGCTACGGCGGCTCTTGTTTCCCCAAGGATGTGGCCGCCTTTCACTGGGTCGCACAGCAGCGCGGCGTGGACTTCCAACTGCTCCAGGAGATCCGCAAGATCAACGAGACGCAGAAGGACATCTTCTTCAACAAGGTACTGTCGGCCTTGTGGACCTTGCGCGGCAAGCGGCTGGCGGCCCTGGGGCTGGCCTTCAAAGGCGATACCGACGATATCCGCGAGTCTCCGGCCATCGACGTCATCCGCAAGCTGCTGGAGGCGGGGGCCTCGATTGCGGCCTACGATCCGGCGGCCATGGAGCGGGCCAAGGAAGTGCTGCCGCCCAGCGACAAACTCTGCTATGCCTCGGGCATCTACGAAGCGGCCCAGGACGCCGACGCGGTGCTGATTTTGACCGACTGGAAGGAATTTGCCAATATCGACTTGATCCGGCTCAATCAGGCGGTCCGCTTCCCTATCGTGATCGACGGGCGCAACCTTTATAAGCCGCAGCGGATGCTCGATCACGGATTTACCTATGTGAGCGTGGGCCGGCCGGCCAGCTACCTGGCGCAGCAAGGAAAGCCGCGCAACATGGTGCTGTAACAGCCGGGAGCCTGTAACTCTTTTGCCACGACGATCGTTGCCCGGAACGGCATTGCCGAGCCTTGGAGTATGACCCTTTGACTATGCGTGTACTTGTAACCGGAGCGGCCGGATTCCTCGGCTCCCACCTGACAGACCGTCTGTTGGCTGAGGGCGATAGCGTTCTCGGCGTCGACAACTTCGCCACCGGCGACCGGGAAAACCTGGCCCACCTGTCTAACGAGCCGCGCTTCCGCTTTGAGGAACGGGATATCTGCCTGCCCTTCGATTCCGGTCCTGTCGATTACGTCTTCAATATGGCCTCCCCGGCCAGCCCGCCGGAGTATCTCCGCCTGGGCGTGGAGACGCTGCGGGTCGGTTCCGTGGGAACCGAGAACACGCTGGAGATCGCAGCCAAATACGGCGCGGGCCATCTGCACGCCTCCACATCGGAGTGCTACGGCGACCCGCTCCAGCATCCGCAGCGAGAGGATTACTGGGGCCACGTGAACCCGATCGGGCCGCGCTCGGTCTACGACGAGGCCAAGCGCTATGCCGAGGCGCTCGTGATGGCCTATCACCGCTCCCGCGGCGTCAACACGCATCTGGCGCGCATCTTCAACACCTATGGCCCCCGGCTGCACCCCAGCGACGGCCGGGTGATCTCCAACTTCATGATGCAGGCCCTGCGCGGCGAGCCGCTCACCATCTATGGCGACGGCAGCCAGACCCGCAGTTTCTGCTATGTGGACGACCTGATCGAAGGAATCCTGCGCCTCTCCCGCTCGAGCGAACATTTGCCGGTAAATCTCGGCAATCCCGACGAGTTCACCATCCTCGAATGCGCACAGGCCGTGCTGGAGGCTACCGGCTCGAAGAGCGAGCTGCGCTTCGAGTCTCTGCCCGAGGACGACCCCACGCGCCGCTGCCCCAACATCGACAAGGCCCGGACCCTGCTGGGATGGGAGCCGCGCATCGCGCTCAAGCAAGGCCTGCAAAGGTCGCTGGAGTTCTTCAGGAGCAGAGCAGCGGCTTAACCCGATTTGTCCAGTATGCCTTCCCCTGTATAAAGTTCTAGTCGCGGCTCTGCGGCGCCGCCAACCGCGCGGTGTGGCCGCGGAGACCTTGAAAAGCGATTCTTGTGGCGAATTCCGTCGGCGTTTGCCTTGGAATTTCCGTCCCTCAAGGCAGAACAATCGCGAACGAACGGGGTAGGTTACGATGCGTAGGCTGATTCTGCTGGGGCTGCTGGCAGCCATGGTTCTTCCCGCCGGTGCAACCAAGCTGGTGACCGTAGCGCAGTTGGAACAGGAACTGGCGGCGGACAGCGCGGCGCATCGATCGGATACCGATGTTTCGCTCCGGCTGGGCGTCCTAAAACTCACTGAGCGCCTCACCGACACCGGTCTGAAGCGCATGACGGCGAAAGTGGTTCTGGGGCCCAAGACGGCTCTGACCCTGCGGCTGCTGGCCGACCAGTCTCTCTTTCTGGAACCTCCCGCCAGCGAGTTGCCCGCGGTTGCCGCTCCCGACGCCGCCACCCAACAGCACACTCTGCAACAGGCGCGGGCCTACGTGACCCAAATCCTGCCGCGTCTGCCCGACTTCTTTGCCACCCGAACGACCTATCGCTTCGACGACAGCCAGCAGTTGCTGGTGGAGAACGGCTGGCCGGTGCGCGCCGGACTGCATCCCGTGGGCGTATCAACCCGGGAGATCACCTTCCGCGACGACCACGAGGTTGTAGCGCCGCCAAAACCGGCGGAAAAAGTAAGCAAGGTTATGCCCGGCGCCCAGCCGGCACAGCAGGAAGAGGTGGGGCTCCGCACCTGGGGCGAATTCGGCCCGACGCTGGCCTTTGTTCTCTTCGACACGCTCAAAGGCTCGGTGACGTTCAGCCACTGGGAGCAGGCCTCACAAGGGTCGCTGGCGGTCTATCGCTACTCGGTGCCCAAGGCCGCCTCGCATTACATCCTGGATTACTGCTGTATTCGCGATCAGTCAGTGGGCGCGCGCAGCGGCGGGCGCGGCCGCCGCGGTGGAGGCGGCGGGCAACTGACCAACCAGCCCGACCCCGATGCAAAGTCCTTCCATGAGACGCCTGCCTACCACGGCTCCCTATCCATCGATCCGGCCACCGGCGCTGTTCTCCGCGTTACGGTGGAAGCCGATTTGAACGACAGAGGCCCGGTGGCGCAAGCCGCCGCCGCAATCGAGTACGGCCCGGTCACGATCGGCGGCCGAACGTACATCTGTCCGGTCCGCAGCCTGGCCTCCTCGTTGGAGCAACCCTCCTCCAGTCCCCGGCCCGGAGAGTCGCCGGTTCTGGTGGTGAACGAAACCAGCTTCACCGACTATCACCGCCTGGGCTCCACGATCAGGATGGTCTCCAATGCCGAGGCTGCCTCTTCCAATGCAGGCGCCCCGAATCCCGGAACTCCAGCTTCCGTTCCTCCAGGCTCTGCGCCTGCCGGCCTTGGAGCGCAGCCAACTCCAGCCGAAGTGCAGCTAGCCGGCAATGCTCCTCCGCCCGCCCCGGCCGAAGCGGCGCCCGCGGAACCGGCGTCCTCCGCGCCCGCGTCCATGCCGCCGCCTGCCCCGGCAGAATCAGCCACCCCTGAGGTCACCGTGACCGCGGCCTACGGCGTTCCCGACGAGCCGGGGCAACCGCAGCAGGACAGCTTCCTGCTCAAGGCTGCCTCGCGCCTGGTGGATGTGCCCCTCGTGGCCTACGACAAGAAAGGCCATCCGGTGAAGAACCTGACGCCGGAGGACTTCGAGGTCTACGACAACCAGCACAGGCAGGAAGTCCTCTTCCTGAGCCAGTCTTCAGACCAGATGCCGTCAGCTCCGGCTAGCGCTACCCCCGGAGCCACGTTTTCAAACCGGCCCGGCAGCCGGGTCGCCGCGGCAACGGCCGAGGGCAGCGCCACAATTCTGTTGCTCGATGGGAGCCATCTCTCGTGGCCGGACCTGAGCCACGCCCGCCAGGATCTTCTCAAGTTCTTCGGCGCGCTGGCTCCCGGCGAACGCGTCGGCCTTTACGCCATGGCCGGCCCCGGCTTTCGCGTGCTCCAGGAGATCACCACCGACCGCGCCGCGCTCGTCGACAGCCTGCAAAAATGGATGCCGACCGAGCAGTCCTGGTCCCAGGCGCAGGCAGCCGAGATGCACAATGCTCCGGGCGTGAACCCGGCCAACGGCAATCGGACGGAGACGCCCGCTTCCAGCGCCGCCGATCCGCAACAGCACGCCCTGGGCAGGGAGCAGGCTCACGCGTCGTTGGTCGTCCTGGCCGGTGTGGCGCGCCATCTCTCCTTCGTCCCCGGGCACAAGAACCTGGTCTGGATATCGAGCGAAAGAGTCTTTGCCGGATGGCAAAGGCAAGCGGCGGCTCCCGATGCGAGCCCCAAATTCGCTGACACCTTCGCATTGCAGGCGCAGGAGGCGATGAACGACGCGCATGTCGCCGTCTACCCATTCGATGTCTCGCGGTCCGATAGCGGAGGCTTCAGCGGCGGCGGACGGCGCCGCAGCGGAGAGCCGACCGAGAACTCCCTCGACAACGCCGCGTTCGGCGCGCCAACGCCGCGGGACATGACCCAGAGCCGCGGAGGCGACGATCCTCGGAAGGAGACGCACCCCATCCAGGCCGCCATCCAACAGGTGACCGACGCCACCGGGGGACGCGTGATTCGCCGCTCCGACGACCTGCCCGCCGCTCTTTCCGGCATCGTTGAAGACGGCCATGCCACCTATCTGCTGAGCTTTTCTCCCCAGGGGCCGGCCGACGACCAATTCCATTCCATCGCCGTCCTGCTGACCGGCAAACAAAAGGGCCTGGTCCTGCGCTACCGCACCGGCTATCTCTTTGCCAAGGAACCGGCCACGCTCAAAGATCGCTTCCAGCAGGCGATATGGCGGTCCAGGGAGCTGAGCGAAATCTCCGTCACAGCCACCGCCAGCCCCACGAACGATGGCGCCAACATCAAGGTCGGCATCCTCGCCGGCGACCTCGGCCTGCGGCAACAGAACGGCCTTTGGCTGGACAAGGTGGACGTCTTCTTCATCCAGCGCGACGACGCGGGCCTCCATGCGCTGATCGATGGCCAGTCGCTCAACCTGCGGCTCGAACCCTCGACCTACCAGAAGCTGCAGACTGCGGGCATTCCGGTCGAACATGGGGTGCAATGGGAGCCGGGCATGGCTTCCCTGCGCATCGTCGTGGTGGACGAGAACTCCGGCCGCATGGGTTCGGTGACCCTTCCCGCATCAGCACTCGGAGCCGTGCAGTAACCGCCCTTGCCGGGGCGATAGCAACCAAACGCGGGCGCGCTGGCGAGAGATGCGGCCGCACCCGGTTTTTACCCAGGGTTGCACGGAGAGATTCTCCCCGTGCAGCTCGACTGGGGTTTGTTACTCTTGCCCTGTCATGAAACGTGCTCTGCAAGTGTTTCTAACCGTTCTGTTTGTTCTCTGCGCTTCCCTTCCCGCTCCCGCGCAGAAGTTTCTTCCCAAGACCATCCAATTCAAGGGCGACCCGGAGTACACCAACCAGGAGCTGCTGGCCGCAGCGGGGCTGAAACAGGGAGTGGTCCTGACCGTGGCGGAAATGAAAGACCACTTCGATCGGCTGTCGCAGACAGGCGTCTTTGAAAGCGTCGTCTACAAGTTCGATGGGGTGGATCTTGTCTTTACCCTCATGCCTGCCGCCCTGCTCTATCCCATTCGCCTGGAGAACCTTCCATTGATACCGGGCAAAGAGCTGGACGCCGCACTGCACGAGCGCTTTCCGCTCTATCACGGCAAGGTGCCAGCCGAGGGCGGACTGCTGGAAGATGTGCGCCAGGCTCTGGAAGGTATGCTTGCCGCCCAGGGCATGAAAGCTACCGTGATGGCCACCCCGTTCGGCCCTCTGAATGCGCACAAGGTCACCGCCATCAACTTCGCCGTCGTCGCGCCTCCGGTGCGGGTGGGAGCAATCCACCTGGAGGGTGTTTCGCCCGCCTTGATGGCTAAGGTCGAGTTTGTCGCGAATCGTTCCGTTGGAGCGCCGTTTGACACGGGGAACTCGGGCAGAAACCTGGAGCACGCATTCGAGTCTTTTTATACCGATGAGGGCTACGCCGCCGTCAAGGTTCATGCCGCGCGGGCAGGCGAGCCTGTGGTCGCGGACGCGGCCATCGACATCCCTTTCTCCGTGACCGTCGAAGAGGGCCGGCTCTACAAGCTCGGCTCCATCCATCTGCCCCCGGACGCCCTGGTGCCCCAGGCGGAAATCGACAAAGCCATCGGGTCGAATGCTCAGGGTCCGGCAAAAGGGCTTGCCCTCCGCATAGTCTGGGCGCAGATTGCGTCCCGGTACAAGTCCAAGGGATACCTGGATTGCGTAGTCACTCCCCATCCTGCATTCGATGAGGCATCCGGCATCGTCAACTACACCGTGGAGCTCGAACCTGGGCCAGTCTACCGGCTGGCCGTGGTCAAATTCGAAAACGTCAGCGACGAATTGCGCGTGAGACTGATGCGCATCTGGCAGATGCTCCCAGGCGACCCGTTCAACGAGAGTTACGTCGCCAACTTCATCCTCAGGGTGCAAAAGGAAGACCCAGGGCTGCAACTCACCCTCGCCGCGGTCAAGGTCACCTACGACGTTCGCGCCGACCCCCAGACGCACGAGGTGAATTGCGTGATCCGGCTGGAAAAGCGGTAGCTGGTACCATGGAGCGGGCTTTTCATTGTTTGCTCATGCGGGAAGTCGTTCTATCCTCTTTTCCATGCCGCACTCTCTTGTTTTCGACCATATGTTTCAGTTGCCGCTTCCGATCCTGGAGAAGCTGGCCCGCCCGGTCATCGTCTACCTGGTGCTGGTGGTTCTGCTGCGCCTCTTCGGCAAACGGGAGCTGGCGCAACTGAACCCCTTCGACCTGGTGGTGCTGCTCTCGCTCTCCAACACCGTGCAGAACGCCATCATCGGCGACGACAACTCGGTGACCGGCGGCATCGTCGGCGCCTTTGGCCTGCTGGCCATCAACTGGCTGGTGGTGCGGGTGCTCTTCCGTTCGCAGCGCCTGACCCGCGTGCTGGAGGGACGGGCGGCCGTTCTCATCCACAACGGCCAGCTCGACCTGCGGGCACTGCAGCGGGAGTCCCTGACCCGCGAGGAGCTGCTGGCCGTGGTTCACCGCCAGGGATTTGAGGACTTCCACCAGGTACGCCGCTGTGAGTTGGAACCCAACGGCACCTTTTACGTGGAAGCCTTCGATCCCTCCGCCGCCGACAAGCGCCACGCCGAACTGATAGAGCGGATCGACGCGCTCAGCCGCGAGGTGGCCGCGCTGCGCGCGCAGTCCGCCGCCGAATGAAAGGACTGCGGGTTGAATCGATCCGCATGGAGGAGCACGATTCGGACACCTCACCCATCGGCCATCAGCCTCGAATCAACTCGACCGGAATATCCAGATTGCACTGGCTCCAAAGCCGGTCTGTCGTCCAGGCAGTTGCATGTTTGCTCTTGGCCAGCGCCAGACAAGCCCGATCGCCGAGTGAGAGCGCCCGATTGACACAGGCGTAAGCAGCCGCAACTTCCGCCTCCGCTCTTCCAAACGGAACCAGTTCGACGCCAGACAGAACAGCCGAAAGTCTCTCCGCTGATTTTTCCAGCTTCTCTCGCTGCATCCGCGACAGAGTCTCACACCAGTTCACTGAGCTGATGGCGACCTGCACCCCAGAACCCAGTTCGACAGCGTCAAGGAGCGAGTCCACGCGTTCACCGCCAGGTTCTTTGAGAATCATCGCCAGAACAGCAGAGGCATCCAGAACGATTCTATTCACGTGCCGCTTCCTCGCGCCGTTCCGCGATAAACTCATCCAGCAATCCCGCAAGGCTTCCGCGCTGCTGGACGATGTCGGCTCGAATGCTCTCCAGCGCCATCTTTCTGCTCAAGATCCGGATCACACCCTGATCGCTAGAGACGGTCAGGCGGTCTCCGGCCTTGAGACCCAATTCCTTCCGGATCGCCGCAGGAAGAACAATTCTGCCGCTCTCGCCTAGAACTACCGTTTCTGTCATGCTCTGCCACCTAGAGTATAGTGTGGCACATTTTTATATTTATGGCACAAGATAGGATTTATGCCATTTTCGCTCGTAAGCAGTGGCGCCGCAGGCGCTATCGCCCGTGCGGCCAGTCCTACTCCCACTCGATCGTGCCCGGTGGCTTCGAGGTGATGTCGTAGACCACCCGGTTAATCCCGCGCACCTCGTTCACAATCCGGCTGGAGATGCGCTTCAGCACCTCGTAGGGCAGTGGCGTCCAGTCGGCCGTCATGCCGTCTTCCGAGTGCACCGCGCGCACCGCCGCCGTGTACGCATAGGTTCGCTGGTCGCCCATCACCCCCACGCTCATCACCGGCAGCAGTACGGCAAAGCTCTGCCAGATCGACGAGTAAAGTCCGGCCGCCTTGATCTCGGCGACCACAATCTCGTCGGCCTCCTGCAACAGCGCCACGCGCTCCGGCGTCACCTCGCCCAGAATGCGCACCGCCAGCCCAGGCCCCGGAAACGGCTGCCGGCCCAGAATGTCTTCCGGCATTCCCAAGTCGCGGCCGATGCGCCGGACCTCGTCTTTGAAGAGATCGCGCAAGGGCTCGATCAGCTTGAGCTTCATCCCCAAAGGCAGTCCGCCCACATTGTGGTGGCTCTTGATGGTCTGGCTCGGCCCCTTTACGCTCGATGACTCGATCACGTCGGGGTAGAGGGTTCCCTGCACCAGCCAGTCCACGCCTCCGGTTTGCTTGGCGATGCGATTCGCCTCGTCGTCGAAGACGGCGATGAACTCCGCGCCGATGCGCTTGCGCTTGGTCTCGGGATCGGTGACGCCGGCCAGTTGCTTGAGGAATCGCTCGCTCGCATCGACCGCGACGATATGGAGGCCCAGCTGGTCGCGCAGGTTCTTCTGGACGCTTTGGAATTCGTTTTTGCGCAGGACGCCGTTGTTCACAAAGATGCAGGTCAACTGGCTGCCGATCGCCTTGTGAACCAAAACCGCGGCCACCGACGAATCCACGCCGCCCGAGAGGCCGCAGATCACGTGGCCTTTGCCCACTTTCTCGCGAATGCCCGCCACGGTGCTCTCGATGAAGTGCGCCGGGGTCCAGTCGCCGGCCGCCCCGCAGATCGAGAAAACGAAATTCCGGATGAGTTGTGGCCCCAGCGGCGTGTGATGCACCTCGGGGTGGAATTGCACGGCCCAGATGCGGCGCTCCTCGTTGGCGATGCCGGCCAGCGCGTTCGAGGTGACCGCGGTGCGATGGAAGCCGGCGGGCAGCTCCTGCGCCTCGTCGCCATGGCTCATCCAGACGGCCAGCGTCGGGGGCAGCCCGGCAAACAACGGCGTTGAGTGGTCCTCGATGGTCACTTCGGCGTGGCCGTATTCGCGCAGGGGCGCGGATTTCACCTTTCCGCCCAGGTGGTGGACGATGAAATGGAGTCCGTAGCAGATGCCCAGCACCGGCACGCCCAGCTCAAGGACCTTGCTGTCGGCGGGAGGCGCGTCGGTATCGTAAACAGACGACGGCCCGCCGGAGAGGACGATTCCCAGGGGATGGAGCGCCTGAATCTGGCTGAGAGGCGCCGTGCAGGGCAGCACGACGGAGAAAACGTTCTGTTCGCGGATGCGCCGGGCGATGAGCTGCGTATACTGCGAACCAAAATCGAGGATAACGATCGTTTGAGTGGCCACGTATCAGTGTGGCAGGGCTGCGGGTGGGATGTAAAGACTTAGGACAGTTCATGCGAGGGGCTTCGGTCTCCGCCACTGGCCGGGGGGAGCCAGGCAAGCGACCTCCGTGATAGCCTCCTAATCAACGCAGCCTGTACAGAATAGGCTGCTCAAAACTTATTCCTGGCCTCCCTCCACGGCCGCTCCCCGCGCCGATGGACCGGACCGGTAGAACCATTTTCCAAGAGGACATTCGATGAACTGCATTCGTTTCGCTTCCATCTTGCTGCTGGCCTGCGGAACCGGCCTGGCGCAGGCACAAGCTGCTCCGCAATCCGATGCTGCACGGCCCACGCCTCCGCCGGCCAGCAAGAGCTTCGATCTCTCGGCCATCGACAAGACCGCCGATCCCTGCACGGATTTCTATCAATATGCGTGCGGCAACTGGGTCAAGAACAACCCCATTCCGGCCGACCAGGTGCGCTGGGCGCGGTCGTTCTCGCTGTTGAGGGAGCGGAACCGCTATCTGCTGTGGCAGGGGCTGGACGCGGCCGCCAAGAGCCCCCAATCGCCGCTGCAAAAGCAGTTCGGCGACTTTTATGCCGCCTGCATGAACACGGATCTGGTGGAGAAAAAAGGCTTGGCGCCGATCGAACCGGCCTGGAAGCTGATCGCGGGCCTCACGGAGGCTAAGCAGCTTCCGGCCCTGCTCAGCCAGCTTGAGAACGACGGCACGCCGGACGGTTTCTTCAGCTTCGGCGTCGGACAGGACGACAAGGACTCGTCCAAACAGATTGCCCAGCTTTACCAGGGCGGTTTGTCGCTGCCCGACCGCGACTACTATCTGGTGGATTCGCCGCGCTTTACCGCCATCCGGGCCCAGTACATCGAGCACCTGAGGAAGATGTTCACGCTGGCCGGCGACACGCCCGAACAGGCCGCCAGCGAAGCCGCTGCGGTCATGAAGATCGAAACCGCGATGGCCAAGGCCTCCACCAGCCGCACTGACCTGCGCCAGCCCGAGAACCGCTATCACATTTACACTGTCGCGGACTTCGAGAAGCTCACGCCGGCCTTCAACTGGAGCACCTACTTCCACGCGGTGGGCATCGGGCAATTCGACAGCCTGAATGTGGCCACGCCGGAGTTCTTCAGGGCGCTCGGCGGGCTTATCCAGAGCGAACCGGTGGACGCATGGAAGAGCTATCTGCGCTGGCACACGCTGCACGGACAGGCGCAAAACCTGCCCAAGACCTTCTTCGACGAAAACTTCGCCTTCTTCGGCAAGGCGCTGCAAGGGCAAAAGGAGCCACTGGCGCGCTGGAAGCAGTGCTCGTCGATGACCGACAACGCCTTGGGCGAAGCCGTGGGCCAGGATTGGGTGAAGCAGAACTTTCCGCCCGCGGCCAAAGACAGCATGGACAAGCTTGTCGCGGCGCTGGAGAAATCTCTCGGCGACGACATCAGGACCCTGCCCTGGATGAGCGACGCCACCAAGCAAGCGGCCGAAGAGAAGCTGGCCATGATCCGCAACAAGATCGGCTATCCGGAGAAGTGGCGCGACTACACCAGCGTCAAGGTGAACCGCGACGATCTGATCGGCAACCTGCACCGCAGCGCCGTCTACGAGCGCAACTACAACTACGCCAAGCTGGGCAAGCCGGTGGACGAGAAGGAGTGGGGCATGACGCCGCCCACGGTGAACGCCTACTATGACCCATCGTTCAACGACATCAACTTCCCGGCCGGCATTTTGCAGCCGCCGTTCTTCGACTTCACCGTCGATCCGGCAGTGAACTTTGGCGGCATCGGCGTGGTCATCGGCCACGAAATGACCCACGGCTTTGACGACGAGGGATCGAAGTACGACGGCAAGGGCAACTTGCGCGAGTGGCAGACGGCCGAAGACCGCAAGGCCTTCAACGAGCGGACCCAATGCGTCTCGGACGAGTACAGCGGTTTTGAGGCGGCTCCGGCACAGGGCGACACGCCAGCGCAGAAGCTGAAGGGCGATTTGACCCTGGGCGAGAACACCGCCGACAACGGCGGCCTGCGCATTGCCTACATGGCCCTGTTGGACACGCTGGCCGCGCAAGGCAAATCGATCGACGACAAGATCGACGGCTACACCGAGGCGCAGCGCTACTTTATCGGCTTCGCCCAGGTGTGGTGCCAGAACCAGACCGATCAGTCGGCCCGCCAGTCGGCGCTGACCGATCCTCACTCGCCCGGCAAATGGCGCGTCAACGGCTCCGTCGAGAACTTTGACGGATTCGGCAAGGCCTTTGGCTGCACCAAGGGCCAACCCATGTACCCGGTAAACTCCTGCCGCGTCTGGTAGGTTGCACCGGCGCTCTGCGGGACGGCGGACCGGCCGCGCTGGCCGGTTCGCATCTTTCTCGGCGATTATTCGTTGACGTTTCCGGCCATCCAGGCGTCCAAAACGCAACTGCGCAGACAAAGTGGATTGCATGTCGGCGGAGCGCAGGATGGGGGCCCTCCCGAGAGCGGGATGACTTTGGAAAATGCGCTCTTTTGCCTAGTCTTCGAGCAAAACTAGGCACAACCTACCCTTGGCTTTTACAATGCAGCAGGGACCCGTCCCAACCCAGCTCCTGCTGTGGAACTAGCAAACTTGGCGGCGCACGCCCGACCAGGATGAAGGAATCGCATGAAGTTCACGAAATTGAGCAAGGCACTTCTGATGAGCGCCCTCTCTGCTGGCGTCGTCCTCAGCGTTACGTCTTGCGTTCAGAGTTATTCGGTCGGCTATTTGTATGTAACGGGTACGGTGACGGCCCAGAATTCCAGCAACGGCATCATCAGCGGCTTCAAGATTGACCACAATACGGGCAAGCTGAACGCCATCAATGGACTGCCCGTCTCCTCTGGCGGCGCCAACCCGGTGCGGGCCGTCCTGATTACAGGGTCGCGGTTCCTCTATGTTCTCAATCGCGGCGTCAATGCCTCAGGCGGCTCCGACTGCACCACGGCGGACCCCTGCACCGGCGCCAATATCACCCAGTTCGCAGTCGGCGGCAACGGTATTCTCACCCCGCAGGAAACCTTCTACACCCAGGGCATCAATCCTTTCCGGCTCATCGGCGACACCACGGGAAGCTATCTTTACGTCCTCGACCACGATTCCCCGGCGCCCAACGGCTCCCCGTCTACCGTGACCAACCCGAATCCGAACTGCGCTCTTGCGCTCGGCACCACAGTACAGGCCTGCGGCGACATTACGGCCTTCCAGATCAACTCGACCACGGGCCGCCTGCAGTTGGTGGTCAATGCCCAGGTCACCGCGGCCAGCGGCACTGCGCTGCCCTACTTCCCGGTTCCGGCCAACCCGATCGACTTCTCGCTCTCCTCGGGAAGCATCCTGACCATGAGCGGAACTTCCACGGCGGGCGACTCGATCTTCCCGTACACCTACAGCGGGACCAGCGGGCAGTTGACGATCAGCCAGACCAGCGTTCAACCGCTGAACATCAAAGAGGGCACGGCCGTGGCGAATGGCGTTGGGTATTTCTACGTACTCGACAACGAACCGATCACGATCGAGGCGGGCGGCACCTTCAGCGCCGGCACCTATGCCAGCCAGATCTTGCCCTTCACCGTTTCCGGCGGCGCGCTGACCGCTCAGTTGGGTGGAATCGTCCCCGACGACCCGTCGCTCTCCAATCCAATCTTCTTGCTGGTGGAATCCAAGGGCAAATACCTCTACGTAGCCAACCAGGGGAACAATACCAGCACCAGCAACGCGCAGAGCGGCCTAGCCGGCTATGTGATCGACCCGACGACCCACCAGCTCAGCTTTATCCCCGGCGAGCCATTCGGCACTGGAGCGGGCCCGCAGTGCTTGGTCGAGGATCCCTCGAACCAGTTCATCTACACGGCCAACTTCAACGATTCGACGGTGACCGGCCTGTCGGTGGACCCGAACTCCGGGTTCCTCACCCCACTCGCCCAGTCCACCCACGCGCCCTCCAGCTATACGCTCACGGGTCCGGCGACCTGGTGCCTGGTGGACGGGCGTACCAGCTAGAGCGGCGGCGAGTGCAGATGCGACTGGGGCGGGCATCAGCCGACTGACTGGCGCCCGCCCCGGTTTCCGGGAATTCCGGAGAGTTTAAGAACGTAGCCGAATGTCGAGCGCAGTCTTCATTGGGCGCCCGGCATCCGATTCCAAACCCGATTTTTAAGGGCCAGGGTTCTGGCCCACTGACGAAAGATGCGCATGAAGTTCAACAAATCGGGCCAGCTTCTGCTGGTCTCCGCGGCCAGCCTTCTGGTAGCTGGACTTGTGACCGCCTGTGGCACGCTCACCGTGGATTTTGTTTTCGTGGCCTGTTCCAAGGCCGCGGGAGCCAACAACTACGGAGAATTGGACGTTTTCGAGGTCAACTCCGAGTCCGGCTATATGCGCCAGATTCCCACCTCGCCCTTCCCTTCGGGCGGGCGCGACCCCGTGGCCGAAGCTGTTTCGTCCGACAACGCGGACCTCTATGTGGTGAATCAGGACGACAACAGCATCGTGCAGTTCATCATCGGCAACGACGGTAAGCTCTATCCGCAAAACACGGTGAATACGCCGGGAATCTATCCTCTCGCGGTCGCCGTCAATGGTTCGAACCTGTTCGTCCTGGATACCTACGAGCCCCTGCCCACCTGCTCCACCGCTGCCCCGTGTTCCGGCTCGATTGCGGTCTTTCCAATCCGCGCGGCTTCCGGCACCACGCCCAGCGGCGAGTTGGGAACTCCGGTGGCCAACGGCAGCCTGAACTACTGGGCCCTGAGCCTGCCCGGCAAGCCCAACGATGTGCTCCTGCCGACCGGAATCACCGTCCTGGCCTCGGGAGCCGATGTGTATGTCTCCGCGTACGATACGACAGCCAACATCGGCTATGTCTTCGGCTTTGCCGCCACGTCGGGCGGCTCGCTTACTCCGCTGAACGGCGGCGTACCCTTCGCCGCGGGAACCTATCCCTCCGCAATCGCCAGCGACCCTTCGAGTAGCTTCGTTTACGTGACCGACTCCTCGACCGGCAAAGTCCTCGGCTACTCGGTTCAGTCCGGCTCCCTGAGCCCATTGAGCGGCAGTCCGTACCAGGCGGGCAACCAGCCCACCTCCCTGGCCGTCGATTCGTCGGGCAAATACCTTTACGTGGCCAACGGCGAGGACTCCACGGTGACGGCCTATTCCATCGCCAGCGGCGTGCTTACAAGTCTCGGCTCCTACACCACGGGCCTGCAGCCGGTGGCCATCGGGATCGATCCCTCGACCAACCACTTCGTGTACACGGCTAACTATCTTGGCGGCAACGTATCGGGCTTCCAGTTGAACCCGAACGACGGCTCGCTGCTCAATACGCAAAACTCTCCCTACGCGGCCAACCCTCAACCGGTGGCCATCGCCGCAATTCCGCATGGCAGCCAGAAGAAGTAAGAGCCGGCGCGGCCACGGCCGGGCTTGAGTAGCAACACCCCGTATCAGGCTTTTACAATACCTGCGGGGCAACTTAAACGAGTTTTCTTGGGGCTTGAACCTGATGGCCCACGACGAAGGAAGCGCATGAAGTTCAGCAAATTGAGCCAGCTTTTTCTGGTCTCTACGATCGGCCTTTTCGTGGCCACCCTTTTGACTGCCTGCGAGATCGTCACCATCGACTATGTTTTCGTGGCTAGTTCGTCCGGTATCGAAACCTTCGCGATTGACTCCGAGTCGGGCGCGCTGCGCACCGGCGCGGCCAATGTCACAGCCGGCGTTAGCAGTCCGGTAGCCATGGCCGTCAGCGCGGACTACGCGAATCTCTACGTCGCCAACCAGGGAAACAACACCGTGGTCCATTACGCCATCGCCTCCAATGGCGTTCTGACGCAGAAGGATACGATCACCGCGGCCAGCAGTCCGGTTTCTCTCGCCGTGAACGCCGCCGGGACCTATCTGTTTGTGGCCTCGGGACCGAATCCCTCCCTGCTCACGGCCTATTCCCTGTCCAGCGGCGCAATTGGATCGGTGGCCTCCCAGGCGACCCTGAGTGTTCCCAGCTACTCCAGCGACACCATTATTCCCACGGCGGTCACCGCTCTGGTCAACAACGATGCCGTCTATGTGACGGCCTATGACCTGTCCGCCTACAATCCCGGCGGCAGCGCCACCAGTTCGGCAAATCCCGGCTGGGTCTTCGGCTACGCCGTAGGCTCGGGCGGCGCGCTGACCGTGTCCACGGGCAGCCCCTACAAGGCGGGCGTCAAGCCCACCGCCATCGCCGCCGATCCGACGAGCCGCTTTGTGTATGTCACCGACTACGCTTCAAACCAACTGATCGGCTACACGATTCAGACTGGCAGCGTGCTGGACTTCCTGATCAACGGCCCCTTCAAGACCGGCAACGAACCCTCCGCCGTCGTGGTGGACCCGCGCGGCAAGTACATTTACGTCGCCAACTCGCTGGACTCCACGGTCTCGGCCTACGAGATCGACCTCGGCACCGGCACTCCGTCGATTGCAGTCAACTCTGTCGGCAGCTCCACCAACTCCACCGACACCCAGCCGGTCTCGATCCTGGTTGATCCGGCGCTCGGCCGGTTCGTCTATACCGCGAACCACCTGGGCAACTCGGTCTCAGGCTTCCAGCTCAATCCGAATACGGGCACGCTGGCCACCACGCAGGCAACACCGTACCCCACGGGCTCGCAACCCACGGCGGTAGCTGCGGTGCCGCATGGCAACCACGCCACCGAGTCGGTCTCGCCGTAGAGAAAAAGGACGTTCGAATGCAAAAAACCCAGCCGCGAAGGCTGGGCTTTTTGTTGGGCGGCAGAGCGTGTGGAGCGGTTGGAACGAAGGGTATGGAACGAAGCGAAATGATCTTTCCGCGGGCTGTGGAGCGGCTTCGATCTTGCTGCATGTGCGGCGCGGATCGAGCCGCGCCCCTCAAAACTGGGGGAGGGAACAGCTCCTGTGCAAGACTCCTGCTTCAAAGTTCGCTTCGAGTGCTGGATAGAGTGCTTTGCTGCCACCCGTTATACTGCTTTGCTGCCGGGCCGGTCCAGCTTGGACTGCCAAGGTTCTACCTGGCAAAAATCTGGCAAAGTTCCGCATAGGCGGTGATTCGGCCGCGATCCGGGAGACTGAACTGTCTTGTGTAAACTAGTCTCCAGAATGCCTGACGAGAAACTTCATCTCGATATCACGAATGACTCGGTGTCGGTTCGGCTGAACGGTGATTCGGGCAGGAAGAGGTTCTATGCGCTCGCATTCTTCTCTGCCTTGACAGCTCTCGGGGTGTGTCTGCTCCTCTTCTTGCCGGGTAAGAATGGAAGTTCGAGCATCTGGCATGACCGGTCGGCCTCTTTTGTTTTAACGCTGACCTTTCCCTCTTCATTTTTGTTCTGACCAAACGCTACGTGAGGTTGGCTTATGCGGGTGATGAAACTCTCCGCTGTGACAGGTCGACTTTGAGCATCGCAAGGGTCCGCTGGCTTGACTTTCGCGATGGACATTGGGACTCTTCTTCTTTCGCTTTGGCGGAGGTGCGGGAGATCAAATATCGAGTGCTCGTGGCTATGAGAGGAATTTCAATTTACGGCTTGCGTTTAAGGGCTGGTGGTAGGACTTTGAGAATTCTTCCATGGCTCAAGCCTGCTGATGCAGAGAGAATTTTGCTCGCACTCAGATCATTCGGTGCAGACGTTCCTGATGACCCAGCAGTTCCAAGCAAACTCAAAGAAAACCAATAGGGCAGCTAGACCGAAGTATGGGAGTCGCGGGATTCCGGTTGCATCGTCGCCTATGCGGAAGTTTCGAGTGAGCCCGATCATCGGGCCCAGCGGAACCGGCCGGAGGTTTCCGGCTGGAAGCTGTCCGCCGCGCTTTCGCCGCGGAGGATGCCCAACGCCGCATGTCTTCGGCATGGCTGATATCAAGTAAACCTTGCGACCTGCACAGATGCGGCCGCCCTCGATGTACCGGGTGGCAGGTTTGCAGTGGAATGCGTGGCAGCAAAGGACTACATTCGCTGGCAGGATTCGACTAGATTGGGTGGCAGAATCGACTACATCCAGCTTCGAGAGAGAAATCTACGCGCTCATCCATTTGCGCAGTTGCCGCTGCGCCGGCTTCTCAATGAAGTGCAGCGCCAACAGCGCCATCCCAATTAACAGCACATAGCTGATCCAGGGATCGAAGCGCATCAGGCCCAGACGGTCCAGCACATGCGAGCCGTGAACCATGTTCCACAGATTGAAGTGAAGCAGGTAGAGGCAGTAGCTGGCCTCGCCCACAAAGACCAGGGGACGCACGCCCAGGGCGCGCGAGAGCGGGTTCTGGCCGGCCAGTCCCAGCACGATGCAGGCGAAGAGCGGCATCAGCAGGCCGTCGTGGATGATGGCGTAGGGCACCAGTGGACCCAGCGTCAGCAGGCCGTAGATGCCGGCAAAGCCGCCCAGCCCCAGCCAGAAGCGCAGACGGCCGGCGCGAGGAACGATCTCGTCCAGTTCGGCCAGCATCACGCCGAAGATAAAACTGGCCACGTGAGCATAGGGCGTATATTTGAGCGCCCACAACCAGTGGCCATAGCTATAGCGGTCGGGGTGCGCGATTCCGTCCGGATTGAAGGCCATGTAGAGGGCGCCGGGAACCATGCCCAGCACCCAGATGCCGGCCATCTTCCACAGATGAGGCCCTACCCGCTCGGGGCGCTTCCAGCGGGCCAGCCAGGGAAAGATGGCATAGTAGAAGGCCTCGGCCGACATGGTCCAGGCCGGCGTATTCAGAAAGGTGGCGATGGCCGGAATCCAGCCCTGCACCAGCAGCGGCGTGAGCACCACGCCGGCCCAGAACATCCCGTGCGTGTGGCTGCGGTATTCGGCGCCCAGCATCCCCAGGCTCAACAGCAGGCTGAGGAGATAGATGGGATAGATGCGCGTAAAGCGCGCCTTGAAAAAGCGCACCCGGTCCAGTTCCCGGGCCCGCGCCCGCGCGTTGTAGTTGTAGCCGAGCACAAACCCGGAGAGAAGAATGAAGTAGCTGACCGAGACGAAGCCGGCATTGACCACCGGCGCCAGCCAGCCAAACCACTGGGGATTGGAAAAATGGAAGAGAACGATATTGACGGCTGCAAAGCAGCGCAATCCCGTCAATGCATTCAACCGTGCTGGCTTACGGGCTTCCACTGGCTGTTAGATGCTCCCCGCCGGCCGAACGCCACACCAACACACACTATCTTCCCGTCCAGCCACCAGTCCCGTACCCCTGATCTCTTCCTTACGCCGTCACCAGCGATCCGACTTTTTCGCCCATGACCACGCGCTTGATGTTTCCCGGCTGGTTCATGTTGAAGATAATCAGCGGCAGGTTGTTATCCTTGCACAGGCTCACCGCGGTCAGGTCCATCACCTTCAGGCCCTGGCGCAGGATCTCCATGTAGGTAATCTCGTCGTACTTGATGGCATCCTTGAACAGCACCGGATCGGCGTTGTAGACGCCCTCCACTTTGGTGCCTTTCAGCAGCACGTCGGCCTTGATCTCCATGGCCCGCAGGCTGGCCGCCGTGTCGGAGGAGAAGAAGGGATTGCCGATGCCCGCGGCGAAGATCACCACGCGGCCTTTTTCCAGGTGGCGCTCGGCCCGGCGGCGAATATACGGCTCGGCCAACTGGTTCATGAAGACCGCGCTCATCACGCGGCACTGCACGCCGCGCTTCTCAATGGCATCCTGCAAGGCGATGGCGTTGATGACCGTGGAGAGCATGCCCATGCTGTCGGCGCTCACCCGGTCCATCTCCTTGGCCTGCTCCTCGACGCCGCGGAAGAAGTTGCCTCCACCCACGACAATGCCAATTTCCACGCCCAAAGCGTGCACATCGATGATTTCGCTGGTAATCTCGGCGACTTTGTCGGCGTCGAGGCCGAAACCGCGCTCACCAGCCAGCGCCTCTCCCGAAAGCTTTAGAACGATACGCTTATACATGCCTTTTCGAGTATCGCATACCTGCCGCCGCTGCGGAATCCGGTGTCCCACGACGCGCTTCGACGTACGCGAAAAGGCCCAGGGTTTGCGCCCTGGGCCTCAGTTTATTCCCGAATTTGGATGAAGCTACTCGGCAGCCGCTTCCACGGCCTTGGTCTGCGAGACGGTCCAGTCGGGCGCGCCGACCTTGAAGCGCGCGAAGCGGCGGACGGTGATGTTCTCGCCGAGCTTGCCCACCTTGGTCGCGATCAGTTCCTTGATGGTGACCGCCTGGTCCTTGATGAAGGGCTGGTCCAGCAGGCAAACCTCCTCATAGAACTTGGCCATCTTGCCGTCCACGATCTTCTCGATCACCGGGGCCGGCTTGCCCGTGGCCGCGGCCTGCGCGCGGAAGATCTCCTTCTCGCGTTCCAGGTCGGCGGGAGTTACGTCTTCGGGCCGCACATAGCGCGGATCGGAAGCCGCGATATGCATCGCGACATCCTTGAGCAGTTCCTGGAAATCCTCCGTGCGGGCCACAAAATCGCTCTCGCAGTTCAACTCGAGCAGCACGCCGATCTTGCCGCCGGCGTGGATATAGGTGCCCACCGCGCCTTCGTTGGTGGTGCGGGCAGCCTTCTTCTGCGCCGAGGCCATGCCCCGCTTGCGCAGCACCACAAAAGCGCCCTCGATATCGCCCTTGGTCTCCTGCAAAGCCTTCAGGCAATCGCCCATCGGCGCGCCGGACTTTTCACGAAGCTCTTTTACCAGCTTGGCATCAATCTTTTCGCTCAATGTCGTCTCTCTCTCATGTTTTTGAAATACGCCGTCCTGCTTTGCGCGGCCCCTCTGCTCACTGAATCCGCGCCTTCTTTCTGGCGCGGCCAACCGAAGGAGTCTGCCCCACCGCAGGTAGCCGGCATAAGAAAAGCGTGGCGCTTTACGCTCGCGGCCACGCTTGTCTCATTATGCGCACATCCGTGCGCGGAAATGATTAAAGGGCGCCCTCGGCTGCTTCGGCCGGGTCAAGAGCCGCAACCGCCACCGGAGCCTTGCGAATGCCGCCGCCCAACGCCGCTTCCAGATCCACTTCCTCGGCTGGCGCGGCCTCCGCGGCCACGGTCTCAACCTCGGCCTCGGCTGCTACCGGCACGGGCTGCTCCTCGGCAAAGGCCTTGTCGCCCACCAGGTTCACGCCCTCGGCCGCCGAATCGGCGATCTTCGAGGTGAAGAGGCGAATGGCGCGCAGCGCATCGTCGTTGCCCGGAATCACATAGTCCACTACCGTCGGGTCGCAGTTGGTGTCAACCACCGCAACCACCGGGATGCCCAGCTTGCGGGCTTCCTTCACGGCGATCGCCTCATTGTTCGAGTCGACGATGAAGAGCGCATCCGGCAGCCGCTTCATGGTCTTGATGCCGGCCAGGTTCGCCTGCAGGTGCTTCCGCTCCCGCTCCAGGCGAATCACTTCCTTCTTGGTCAGCAGCTCATAGCGGCCGTCCGTGGCCATGTCGTCCAGTTCCTGAAGGCGCTTCACCGACTTCTGCACTGTCACCCAGTTGGTCAGCAGGCCGCCCAGCCAGCGCTGGTTGATGTACGGCATGCCCGCGCGGGTGGCTTCCTCGGCCACGGCATCCTGCGCCTGGCGCTTGGTGCCGACGAACAGGATCGTCTTGCCCCCGGAACACAGTTCGGTAACGAACTTCGACGCGTCCTTGAAGAGCTTGAGCGTCTTCTGCAGGTCGATGATGTAGATCCCGTTGCGCTCGCCAAAGATGTATTCCTTCATCTTCGGATTCCAGCGCTTGGTCTGATGCCCGAAGTGAACACCCGCTTCGAGCAGCTCCTTCATTGTGATCGTGGCCATTGGCCTCCTTCGTGGATTGCATCCGGGC
>Ga0181529_10000344_pt1 | contig 69171 bp, 62 predicted proteins | sample PEATcosm2014_Bin_36_FD_119763 | JGI IMG/M metagenome (GOLD analysis project Ga0181529, IMG submission 119763) | Peatland microbial communities from MTU Mesocosm Facility, Houghton, MI, USA - PEATcosm2014_Bin10_30_metaG | ecosystem: Environmental > Terrestrial > Soil > Wetlands > Peat | place...
TCGTTTGAAGATCAGTCGACGCGCCTCGAAATGTTCGAGACGGGCATCAAGGTCATCGATCTATTGGAGCCGTATCTGCGCGGCGGCAAGATCGGGTTGTTCGGCGGCGCGGGCGTGGGCAAGACCGTCATCATCATGGAGCTGATCAACAACATTGCCATGAAGCACGGCGGGGTGTCGGTGTTCTCCGGGGTGGGCGAGCGGACCCGCGAAGGCAACGATTTGTGGCTGGAAATGCAGGAATCGGGGGTCATCGATCCGCACGATTACACTAAGTCGAAGTGCGCGCTGATTTACGGCCAGATGACGGAGCCTCCGGGAGCGCGCCTGCGCGTGGGACTGACGGGGCTGACGGTGGCCGAGTACTTCCGCGACGAAGAGCACCAGGACGTGCTGCTGTTCATCGACAACATTTTCCGTTTCACGCAGGCGGGGTCGGAAGTGTCGGCGCTGCTGGGCCGCATGCCGTCGGCGGTGGGCTATCAGCCCAACCTGGCGACGGAAATGGGCGAATTGCAGGAACGCATCACGTCGACCAAGAACGGGTCGATTACGTCGGTGCAGGCGATTTACGTGCCCGCCGACGACTATACGGATCCGGCGCCGGCGACGGCGTTCGCTCACCTGGACGCCACCACGAACCTGTCGCGCGACATCGCGTCGCTGGGAATTTACCCGGCGGTAGATCCGCTGGCGTCGACGTCGCGCATTCTGGACCCCATCATCCTGGGCAACGACCATTACGATACGGCGCAACTGGTGAAGGGGATTCTGCAGCGCTACAAGGATCTGCAGGACATCATCGCGATTCTGGGCATCGACGAACTGTCCGACGAGGATAAGACGACAGTGGCGCGGGCGCGCAAGATCCAGCGGTTCCTGTCGCAGCCGTTCCACGTGGCGGAGCAGTTTACGGGCTTCGCGGGCAAGTACGTGCCGCTGGCCGACACCATTCGCGGCTTCCGCGAAGTGGCCGAGGGCAAGCACGACGACATCCCCGAGCAGGCATTCTATATGCAGGGGACGATCGAAGAAGTGCTGGAGAAAGCCAAGAGCCTGAAGGGCTAAGGCGAGGCAATCATGGCCGACACTATCGAGCTGGAGGTAGCCACGCCGTCGCGCGAGCTGGTGCGCGAGGCGGTGACCGACGTGCAGATTCCCGGCAAGGACGGGTACCTGGGGATTCTGCCGGGGCACGCGGCGCTGCTGGGGCTGCTGGGCACGGGGGCGCTGGCGTACTCGTCGGGCGGCCGCAAGAAGTACCTGGCAGTACAGGGCGGGTTCGTGGAAGTGCTGCCGGAGCAGGTGCGGGTGCTGGCGGATATCGCGGAGCGGGCCGACGACATTGATGTGGCGCGCGCCAAGGCGGATCTGAGCCGCGCGGAAGCGGAAGAGACCGGCGCGGATCCGGATGGCGCACTGCAGGCGGTGGCGCTGGCGCAGGCCAGGATTGAAGCGGCGCAGCATCGGGGCTGAGGACGACGGGCGGAATCCCAGGGCGAGCTTTGCTCGCGTTCGCCTGGATGGCGGACCTTGCAGTGCGTGCCGGCGGGTTACCAACTGTTACCAACCCGCTGCGGGTCGACAGCCTGCCCCACCTAAAACATCGACCCGGCGCGGATAAGCTGCGAAACATCTGTGGACGGTGGGCTGTCGGGCGAAACGCCCTTGAACCACTATCCCCCGCCCAAACAATCAGTTCCAGGCAGTTTTAACCGTTAATAACAGCCTCGCGGCCCGTTCAGCCGGTATCCTTCGTTTCGATATTCTGTAGCACACGCCTTCCCCTCTTCCATTCTTCATAAGTGATCTATAACGCTAAAAGGCTTTACTTTATCGCTAATATAGAATACATTATCCGCACAGGGTGCTTCCCAAGTTTTAGAGGAGACCGTAATGGAGAGACCAAGTAGATTTCTAGCGCTGGCGGCGCTTGTCATGGCGCTGGCGGGCACACTTTTTGGGCAGACTTCCACCGGCACGATCAGTGGCCATGTGGCGGACCCGACCGGCGCGGCAGTGCCCGGCGCCGAGGTTCGAATTCAGAACGAAGTCATTAAAGACTTCCGAACCTTCAACACCGACCACGACGGGAACTTTACGTTTCCAGGGCTTCAGCCCGGGACGTATACCGTCACGGTGAAAGCGGCGGGCTTTAAGCAATATGAAAAGACCGGCCTCATCCTCAACGGCAACGACGAACTGGCGGCCGGCGAAATGAGGCTGCAGATCGGCGCCACCAGCGACACGGTGGAGGTGAAGGCGGATGTCGATGTGGTGCAGAGCCAAAGCGCCGACCGAACGGCGGTACTGAACTCCACCGATGTCGGGGAACTGGCGGCGCGCGGCCGCGACGTGATGGCCATGCTGCAAATCCTGCCCGGCGTCATCAACGACAATACCGGCTCCGACGTGCTGGGCCAGTTTACTACGCCTACGATGAATGGGACGCGGGCTAACTACAATGCTCTCAACGTGGATGGGATTTCCGGGAACACGGCTCGCGGCAGCAATGCGCAATCGCCGATCAATCTAGACTCCATCGAGCAGGTGACGGTACTGACCAGTTCGTACACCGCCGAATATGGAACGGCGGGCGGCGCCGTCATCAACCTGGTGACCAAGTGGGGAACCCAGACCTACCACGGCGGCGTGTATTACTACGTGCGCAATGAGGACTTCAACGCCAACAATTTCTTTAACAACAAGGCAGGCAGGAACGCGGAGGGCGACCTGGTCACTCCGCGGCCCCGCTACCGGTACAATACGACGGGCGTGTTCCTGAGCGGCCCCATCTACATCCCGAAGCACTTCAACACAGCCAAACAGAAGCTGTTCTTCTTCTTCTCAGAGGAGTACGACCCGAATACCACGCCTAACGCCACCGGCGATTTCACGGTGCCCTCGGCGCTGGAACGCCAGGGCGACTTCTCGCAATCGTACAAGAACGCCACTACGCTGTATTCGGTGAAAGACCCCCTCAGTGGCGCGCCCTTCCCAGGCAATGTCATCCCGCAAAGCCGTTTCGACCCGAATTCGTCCAAGCTGTTGACTGTTTTTCCGCTACCCAATTACAGCATGGCGGCGTCCAATTACGCCTATAACCTCATCGTTCCCAGCAGCGACCAGCAGCCGGTACTGACCGAAACCCTGCGCGTGGACTACAATGCCTCCGACAAAATCCGCATGACGTTCAAAGCTTCGGGATACAGCAGTTCCAACAGCGGACTGAACAGTGCGGCGATCGACAACAAATGGGGTCCAGCGTCGGTGAACTACAAGCAGACCATGCCCCAGCTCGGAACCACCATGACGTACGTTTTCAGCCCCACGCTGGTCAATGAGCTCACCGTGGGCATGAACCTGTGGACCGAGGACCAACTGCTCAGCAAGTCGGGCCTGGCGGCCTATCAGCGTTCCACGTACGGCATCAACATTCCCCAGACGTACCCGGCGGACAACCCGCTGGGTCTCCTCCCGGCCTTCAGTTTCAGCAGCATCACCGGGTCGGCTGCGATCACCTATGACGGCCGGTTCCCGATGGTGGACGACTCCACAGCGTACAGCGCAGCCGACAACCTCAGCAAGGTATGGGGACGCCACCTGATCAAAGGCGGGCTGCTCTACGAACACATCCTCTACAACCAATATCACCAGGCTGGCGGGAACAGCTTTCCCGGAAATTTCGTCTTCGGGACCAACTCCAGCATGACCAACGACACCGGCTACGGCTATGCCAACGCGCTTCTCGGCAACTACTACACTTACACCGAAGCCACCAATCGCGTGGACTATGCGCCCGTCACGCTGGTGGAAGAAGGGTACATCCAGGATAAGTGGCAAGCCATGCAGCACCTGACCTTCGATATCGGCCTGCGAATTTCCAACGCGCTGGCCCAGCAGCCGAACAACAACGAGGCGGGGAACTTTGTCGCGGCCACGTACAATCCGGCGCAGGCGACGGTGCTCTTTCGGCCGGAGGTGGTCAACGGCGCCAAGGTTATCGTCAACCCGCTCACCGGGGCAGTAGTTCCCAACACCTATTCCGGGTTGATCGTTCCAAATTCCGGCAATCCGCTGAACGGGATTATCACTCCCACTACGCCGGGCTACCCGTCGTCCATGGTGTACAACAACGGTATCATTTTCGCGCCGCGTTTCGGCATGGCGTGGAGTCCCACTCCGAAAACAGCGGTGCGACTGGGTGGAGGCATCTTCTACGCCGGGCATCCGGACGCTGGCACGCTGGGGAACCTCTTCTTCAATCCGCCGGCCATATATACGCCGACCGCATATAACGGAACCGTCGCGACGGCTGCCAACAGCACCGGTCTGCTCTCGCCGAGCGCCTTCTCGCGCGATATCGATCCGCACGGGAAAGTGGTGACGGTGTACCAGTACAATTTTGAAGTCCAGCGGGACATCGGCTTCGGCACTATTGTGCACGCCGCTTACGTGGGCAGTCTGGGACGGCATCTGGGCGAGAATTACAGCAACATCAACGAGGTGCCCTACGGTGCGGAGTTTCTGCCGCAGAACCAGAATCCCCAATCGGCGACAGCTACGACGGGTTCGCCCCTGAACGACAACTACTTCCGTCCCTACCCCGGCTATGGAACCATTCCGTTGCAGGTCTTCAACGGCAATTCCAGCTACCACTCGCTGCAACTGCAGGCTGATCGCCGCTTCGCGAAGGGTTTGCAATTCGGCGCGGTCTATACGTTCTCGAAGGCCATGGACTACTGCGAGGGAGACAGTACGACCTGCGGCGGCGTGGCGCTGTATTTGAATCAAAAGGTGTGGAACTACGGGCTGGCGGGCTACGACCGGCCCAACGTGCTGACCTTCCACTTTTATTACCAGATTCCCAAGCTCAGCCAGTACCTGCCGAACCCAGTTGTCAAAGCATTGTTCGACGGCTGGCAACTCGCCGATATCACCAGCTTTATCAGCGGCCAGATGATGTCGGTCACCATGGGGGAAAGCCCCTCGCTCAACATCACTGGCGGTGGAGACGGCGCGCGTCCGTTAATGGTCGGCAATCCGAGCAACGTGCCGGGCGGGCGGAACGTAAACGAATGGTTCAACCAGAACGCCTATGCCGAGCCGACTCCGCTCGGCACCAACGGGCTGTGTCCCGCCGCGGGATGCCCGCCCATCACCATCGCCAACATCGGCGACGCGCCCGCCAATCAGTTTCGCGGACCCGGCGTCAACAACTGGAACACCTACCTGTATAAGACCTTCAATATCGCCAAGGAAGGAAGAGTGATGGGCACGTTCCGCTTCGAGGCCTACAACACCTTTAACCACACGCAGTTTTCGACGGTGGACACCACCATCACGTACAACGCAGCAGGGGTGAACACCCGTGCCACCACGGGCAACGTCACGGCGGCGCGCGATCCGCGGTATCTGCAGATGGCGCTGCGGATCACGTTCTAATTTGTTTGCTTTGTCTTGCGAACCGGCGGTCGATCCAGGGCAGTGTGGCCCGGCCGGGCGAGCCTTCCCTCGCCTTCGCCGGCCGACAGCCGGCGGCAGCCAGGATTGGCTGCCCCACTAAGCAGCGGAGCCGCGGCCAACGGGATTGACTTGCAACGCAGGGCTACACTGCGCGTCGGAAGGCGGGTTGACAACAGTTGACAACCCGCCCCCCATAGTACAGCGGAGGCACAAAGCACTACACTGGAGTCTCTATGCGAGATTCCGAAATCATTGAAACCGAGCTGATGGAAATCAGCGCGATCGCTGATGAGGCCGTCAAGTTCGAACGCATCGTGGCCTGGTGCGCGTCGCATCCCGACGAGGTCCCCTTCGCGCTGCATCAGCTCATGGGCGGGAGCGGCCGGGACTCGTCGGACTCGCCCGAGTAGCCGTCGCACGAGAGCACGGGCAGGCGCGGGTACTTGGGAAAACGCGGGTCTTGCCCGGCGAGTCGGCAGCGGTAGAAAACGGACCCGCGATCAGAGCGAATCTTGGCGACGTGGGCGCAGGTGGCGCAGAGGCCGGTCGTGCGATCGGGAGTGGCTTGCGGCTCCATCGGTCCCAGCCTATTTCGGACGGGCAAGATAGAGCGTGTGGCGGCGTCCGGAAGTGCCGTGCGCGCGGCAACTCCGCACCTCCACTACCAGTCCGGAACGGGCCAGCAGTCGTTCGAAAGCCAGATCGGGAGCGGCGGACCAGAAGGCCAGGCAACCGCCGGGACGCAAGGCCAGGCGAGCCCGCTGCAATCCAGTGGCGGAATACAGGCGGCCGTTGCCATCGGCGGTCACCGCGGCCGGCCCGTTGTCGACGTCCAGCATGATGCTGTCGAAACCGCCGGGCTGCTGGCAGATCACGTCGAAGACGTCCTGTTGCACCACGCTCACGCGCGGGTCGGCGAGAGCGGCGGCTGCGAGATTGTACGACGGATTCCGGTTCCAGGCGATGACGGCGGCCAAAATCTCGGCCACCACCACGGTGGCGTCGGCGCCGAGAGCCGAGAGCGCGGTTTTCAATGTGAATCCGAAGCCCAATCCGCCGATCAGGACGCGCGAGCGGCGCTTGCCCTGCAGATGCGCGCACGCCAGTTCGGCGAGCTTGTCCTCGGAGCCGTGCATGCGGGTGGACATGAGCGCGGAGCCGTCGACGCGAATCGTGTAGCTGCCGTCGTGCTCGTCGAGCGAGACGGTTTTGCCCTCAGGGGTGAGCGTTTTTTCGATCGAGGTCCATCTCTTCACAAGCGCCTTATGCCATCATAGCGTCCTGTACAATCGAATGAATGGGGGTTTTTCCGTCCGGTCTGGGCACGCGCTTCTGGTGCCTGATACTCGCGCTTTTTCTTGGCTTTCTCGGAATGGGAACGGTGCTGCCGGCCATGGCGCCGCACGTGCGTCACGATCTGGGTGGCTCCGATCAAACCGTGGGACTGGCGATCGGCATCTTCTCGTTTGTCGCTCTGTTGAGCCGCTTGGCCTCGGGGCGAATCGCCGACCGCGGCGGGCGGAAACTCGCCTTCCTCGGCGGGCTGCTGAGCTGCGCGCTGGCGGGCCTAGCGTATCTGCTGCCGCTGGGCGTCGCCGGCGTCTATCTGGGACGCGTGCTGCAAGGTTTCGGAGAGGCTTGTCTCTACGCGGGGGCGGCGGCATGGGCGGTGGAATCGGCCGGCGTCCATCGCAGCGGGCAGGCGCTGGGCTACGTGAGCAGCGGGCTGTGGGGCGGCATTTCGGCCGGTCCCATGGTGGGCAACTGACTGGGATCGTTCCAGCACGCGGCGGTCTTCCAGGTAGTGGCCGCGCTGGCCGCCATGGCGCTGCTGGCGCGCATCAAAGAAGACTACGTTCCGGCGGCGCACCCAGCCGGACGGCGCTGGTTTCCCTCGGGCGTGCTGGCGCCAGGGCTGGCGATCGGCTTCGTCAACGTGCACTATCCGGTGGTGGCAGGGTTCCTGATCCTACACCTGGCGCGTCACGGAAATTCGGGACCGGCCGCATTCACCGCGTACGCCCTGCTGATTCTGCTGTCGCGATTTTTCCTGGGAGGGCTTCCCGACCGCATCCGCCCGTCCATCACGTTCTATGGCGGCCTGGTCTCGATGTTTGCCGGCTTGCTGTGGTTAGCCGCTGGACCGTCTCCGGTTGCGGCGGTAGCGGCGGCTGCGCTGCTGGGGTTTGGGCTGTCGTTCCCCTGGGCGTCGGTCGCCTCCACGGTGCTGCGCCGTACAGCGTCTGGAGAACGCGGCTCAGCTCTGGGACTGCTGACCGCGTGCTACGACTTGTTCGTGGGCGTCAGCTCGGTGGCCGCGGGCGCGGTCTCGGCAAAGTTCGGGTACTCCGCGGCGTTTTTCATGGCCGCAGTGGCTATCGTCGCAGCCGCAGTAGCCGGACGATACGTGTTCATGACGGCGGGTCGGCAGGCGGCCCCGCGTCTGGCGGGCGTGGGCGCCGATGCCGGCGTCGCGGAGGGTTGACGCCGGTGCCGAAGATCCTGGCCATTGCCGACGATCTCACCGGGGCGCTGGAAGTGGGCGCCAAATTCGCCGGACAAGGCATCCCGTCGCTGGTGACCACGCAGGGCACCCGCAACTTGGCGTATCCCGTTGTGGTCCTCGACACCGAGAGCCGCCATTTGCCACCGGACGAGGCTGCGCGTGCCGTCGCGAAGGCCGCGTCAGCGTCCGCCGAGCTCCTCTACAAGAAGACCGACTCGACTCTGCGCGGCAATATCGCCGCTGAATTGCGGGCCCTGCTGGCGCTGCGGCCGGCCGCGCGAATCCTGTACGTGGCGGCCTATCCGGCTCTAGGCCGGACGGTGCGGAACGGCCATCTGCTCGTCCATGGGGTTCCGGTTCACCAGTCGGCCTTCGCGAGCGACGCGCTGAATCCGGTGGAAGACAGCTCGCTCGCCCGTCTGCTCGGGGACCTGCCGTGCACCGTGTGCGACGGTGCGTCGGATGACGATGTGCGGCGCTCCACGGAGGAAGCTCTGGGCAGTCCGGGATCGATCATCCTGGCGGGGCCGGCTTCCGTGGCCGCGGCGCTGGCGGAGTTGCTGGAGATCCCCCGGCAGCCGGCGCGGGCGTGGCTGCGAGTCGCGAACTGTCTGGTGGTGAACGGCAGCCGTCATGAGATGTCGGCGCGGCAGGTGGCGTATGCCGAGGCGAAGGGGTGCGCACCCTGGCAGATCCTGCGCCCGGCAATTCCCGACGGGTCGAGCGCTGCTGACTCGGCGGCGGCCATCGGCCACGCCGTGGTGGAGCGTCTGGGCGCCGCGGATATCGACGCCGTGATGGTCTTCGGTGGGGACACGGCATTTGGGATACTGAAAGCGCTTGGCAGTCCGCCGCTCGAACCGGTGGGCGAAGTGGTGACGGGCGTCGCGGTATCGCAGGTGGTAGGCCGGAATCTGACTCTGATTACCAAGGCGGGCGGCTTCGGGGAGGAATCTTTGATCGGCCGCGTGCGGGACATGCTTCATGGCAGCCAATAAGAATCTCTACGGCATCACGATGGGCGACGCGAGCGGCGTCGGCCCCGAAATTCTGCTCAAGGCGTATCGGGCGGGAGAACTGCAGGAGCCGGTGCTGGCCTATGGCGATCTGGGCGCACTGGAATTTTACAACCGCAAGCTTGGCTATGGCGTCGCGCTGCGCGCCGTCTTATCGCCCGCGGACAGCCGCCCGGGAGCGCTCAACGTCATCGACCACGCGATCCTGCGAGATAGCGACGTGACTCCGGGCGAGTTGAGCCGGCAGTCGGGCCTGGCGGCGCGCGCGTACGTGGTGTCGGCGGCGCGGGCGGCGCTCGCTGGCGAAATCGCGGCCATGGTGACGCTCCCCATGAACAAGGAAGCGACGCAACTCTCCGACCCCGGTTTCACCGGCCACACCGAACTGATCGGGGAAGTCTGCGGGTCGAGCGACGTGACCATCATGCTGGCGTCGGACCAGCTCATCGTGACCCACGTCAGCACTCACGTTTCGCTGCTGCAGGCCATCCGCGCGGCTACGCAGGAGCGCATCCGCACCATCCTGCGCCTCACCAGCGATGCCGTGGCGCGGCTGATTCCCAACCCGCGCATCGCCGTCGCGGGGCTGAATCCGCACGCCGGGGAGCATGGACTGTTCGGCGACGAAGAGATCCGCGAGATCGTCCCGGCGGTGGAATGGGCGCGGCAGCAAGGCATGCCGGTGGAGGGTCCATTCCCGCCCGATACGGTATTTTACCTGGCGGTGCGCAAGAAGCGCTTCGACGCGATCGTCTGCATGTACCACGACCAGGGCCATATTCCTCTCAAACTGCTGGATTTCGAAGGCGGCGTCAACATCGCGCTGGGCTTGCCCATTGTGCGCACGTCGGTGGACCACGGCACGGCGTTCGACATCGCGGGCCAGGGCGTGGCGTCGAGCGCCAGCCTGCTGCGCGCCATGGAATTCGCGCATCGGCTGGTAACGCGGTAGGCCGCCGCTCCGCCTTTGCCAGATATGCGAACAGCAGTCTGGATGGTGGTGGCGTCGGCGGTGTGGCCGCTGAACGCAGCTACAGGCGACGTGACGGCGGCCTTGAACGGCAAGCCGGCGGCGGTGGGCAACTACCAACCAGCGGACGTCCAAACCCTGACGCTCGAAAACGGGATAGTCGCTATCACCTTCGGGCCGGACGGCAGCGCCACGTCGCTGGTGAAGAACGGCCGGGAGCTGGTGCACAATCTGAACGGCATTGTGCCGCGCGATCCGGACCGCAATCGCACCTGGTATATCGACTACGGCGGCGGGTCTGGACGGCTGATGGCCGATCTCATTCGCGTGGTGAAGGTTTCGCCGGCCATGGTCCACATCGCCGTCATCGACACCGGCAAGACGTCGCGATACTACCTGGAGCACCACATTCTGCTGATGAAGGGCGAGAGCGGTCTGTACGGCTATGTGATCTGCAAGAACATCAAGAATCAGCGGCTGGGCAGCGAGATGCGCACCATGTACCGGCTGGATCGCGACATCTTCGACTATGCGTATGTATCGGAGCGCACCGGCCAGCAGGCGCGCTACGCCGACCTGGTGAAGCTACCGTCGATCCAGGACGAAACCTGGAAGATGCCCGACGGCTCCATTTACCAAAAGTACGATTACTCGGGCTACCTGGCCGAGAACCCCATGTGGGGCCACTATGGACACGGTTTCGGCGTCTGGTTCATGCCGGTGAGCACGGAGTATTATGCCGGCGGTCCGCTGCGCCAGGATCTCATGGTGCACCAGGACGCCCTCATTTTGAACTATTTTCAGGGCGCGCATTATGGCGGCGGGGGTCCGGGCGAATTCCGCGATGGACAGAAGCTATTCGGTCCCTGGTACACCTACGTGAACACCGGCGATAGCGCGCAAATGATCGCCGACGCCAGGAAGAAAGCCGCCGCGGAGCAGGCGCAGTGGCCGTATCGCTGGATGGAGGAGCCGCTCTATCCTCTTGCTCGCACGCGGGTCACCGGCCAGCTGAAGGTAGCCGACGGACGATCCGCCGCGGGCGCCATGGTGGTACTGGGGAAACCAGGCGAAGAAATTTACAAGCAGGCCGGCGATTTTCTGTACTATGCGCAGGCCGATGCCGCTGGCCGGTTCGCGATTCCCCAGGTACGCGCGGGAACGTACGCGTTGTACGCGTATGCCACCCAGGGATCCATCACCGCGCAGTTGGAAAGGGACGGCGTCACGGTGAGCGGCCCCACGCTCGATTTAGGGACGGTGGTGTGGTCGCCACCCAAATACGCGACGCAACTCTGGCAGATCGGCAAGTCCGACCGCATGGCGAGCGAGTTCCACTTCGGGGATCAACTGCGCAACATCCAATGGATCGGTATGGTGCCGGCCGATCTGACGTACACGATCGGCAAGAGCCGGGAACGCGAGAACTGGTATTTCGCGCAGGGCAAGGTGGGCAATTGGGACGTGGCTTTCCAGATGCCCAAGGCGATGGACGGCACGGCGCACCTGACGGTGGCCATCGCCGGCGTGAGCGGCAATCCGCGGGTGACGATTCTGGTGAACGGCACAGAGGTGAAGTCGCTGGCGTACGGCAACGATGCCGCCACCTATCGGGCGGCGGTGCGGAGTGCGCGGTATCAGCTCGAGGACATCGGGTTTCCGGCGAATCTGCTGCAGTCGGGCGCAAATCTGGTCCGTTTTCACATGACAGCAGTCGGCACCAACGGCGGCGTCATGTATGACACAGTGAAGTTGGAGATCGAGTAGGCGGCTTCCAAAAAGGGGGACAGCCTGAACTGTCCCCCTTTTCGCCCGTTTTTCGCCTTTCTTGGCGCGCGGAAGCAGAAAACACACGCGGTCCAGGCCGAGCTGGCCCGTTGTTCTCTCGCGGACAGCCAGAAAACATACGCAGATCAGGCTGTCCCCCTTTTCGCCCCTTGGCGCGCGGAAGCAGAAAACACACGCGGTCCAGGCCGAGCTGGCCCGTTGTTCTCTCGCGGACAGCCAGAAAACATACGCAGATCAGGCTGTCCCCCTTTTCGAGAACGTTAATGCAGTTATTGCAGACGGGGACGCATGGACTCGTTGGACACTAGGCCGTCGAATATGGCTAAGACCTGCTTGCGGTATTGGTAGACACGCTGCAGGTTTTCGCGGAACGAGTGTTCGAAATCATGCGCGCGCATCCACTTGTCCATCATCAGCCTGGGGACGTCGATGTCCTGACGCAGTTCCTCAATGTCGTGGCCGCGCAAAAAGAGTCCGTAAAAAAAGGCGGCTTCCCGTTGCGGGGCCAGGGGGTCGAATTCGTCTCTCGCCAACATAAAGAGCTCAGCGAAATGTCAGTATACAAGCGCGTAAGTGGACATGGCAAGTCCATTTCGGTAACCCGATCCTGCTACCATGGCACCCTTGGAGGTTGCAGCGAGTATGCCCCAGCGCATCGACGCGCCGACGCGGGTCCAGTCGGCCGGAAACAAGCCCAAGCTCATCGACGAATATATCGGCAGAGTGAACTCCGGCGAACACGCCATCAGCATCGCACACATGCGCAGTCCGGGCGAATGGGTGGAACCCGGACAGACTCCCGAGTTCGACGAATACACCGTGGTGTTGCGCGGTATGCTTCGCGTGGAATCCCGCGACGGCACTTTGGATGTTCGCGCCGGACAGGCCGTCGTGCTACGCCGCGGCGAGTGGGTCCGCTACAGCACGCCGGAAGCCGACGGCGCCGAATATATCGCGGTGTGCCTGCCGGCGTTCTCGATGGACACGGTTCATCGCGACGCTTGAAGGCGCAGCGGCGGCAACGCTTCCATTTTCGTGGAGCGCGTCTTGAATTCGTAGCGCTGGATTCGTATCGCCGCATGGCCGTCTTCGGAACGTACGACGCGGCCCACGGCGACGAACTTCAACGCGCAGGTTCCCCCCAACTTGGCCGGCCAATTGACGGCCAGTTCCACCGTTCGCCCTACAGGCAGCTTTTCCCGCGTGGTAAATAGAATGCCTCCGCTTCCCATATTCAATGTTTCGCCGACGCCGCTGACGTGCGCCGTTCGCGAGTGAATCACTCGATAGCTCAATTCTTCCTGTACCGGAAAGCGGCTAGTCGCCCGCCTTTCCGATACGCCTCCGAATTGCACCGCACTGGTTGGTTCCGTGCTCATGCTCATAGTGAACTAACGATAGCGGCTGCACCGCAGTCCCAACAATAGACTGAAAGCCCCAAAACCGAAACATTTCCAGCTGGTACTTTCGTAAGGTTGTGTACAAAAGATCTGTTGGAAACATCAACAGCGAGGAGTTCGTGATGCTATTGAAACAGACTCGCGGGGCAACCCATGCCGGAGATGGCGGTTTGCGCGGTGGCCGCTGCCCGATCCGCTTTGCCGTAACTGCGATATCCCCCCATCACATTGCGCGCTGCTTCGCAGATGTGATTGTGCACCAGCGGGCACTGCGGGTTGAACGAGGAGCCGTTGCCGTTGGTTTCCACCGCGCAGGTCCGCGGCGCAGTGGCCTGGTACAGTTGCACCACCTTGCCCGCCAGGCGGCGGGAACGCGGATCGATGATCATGCCTTCGAGCAAAGCTACGGCTGCCTGATCGGGATTGCCCATGTCGCGATACACCTGGGATGCCTCCTCGGAAAACTCGGGCAGCGGCGACAGTTCGCGTCCATAGCTCAATGACTGGAGCGCCGGCTGCCATTGCTGGAGACGTCGCTGCACGCGGCCCAATTCCAGGTACAGCAAGGCCAGCCCGGTTTCGAATTGCCCCTTGCCCGCCTGCTGGTTGGCGCGGTTGAACACCTCGCGTCCGGCCAGATCGATGCGCCGCGCGCGCTCGAGGGCATCCAGCGCTTTGTGGAGCCACGGCGGACGCTGCGCGGGGTTGGCAAGCCTGTCCGCCTTGGCGCGATAGCACATGCCCTTCACGGCGTAGGGACGCGATAGGTTCTGTTCGTCGCTGAGCGGATCGAGGATGGCCGTGGCCCGCTCGGCTTCCTGAATGGCGCGCTCCACTTGCGGCGGCGTCGCGTTGACCAGTTCGTTGGCCAAGAGGTCGGGCGGCTTGAAGGAATGGGGCACCGCCTGCGCGGCGCTGCTCCAGAGAGCCGGATCGTCCCGCCAGTCGAGATTGCGCACGTAGGTCCGCACGATCCATGCCAGACAGAGGACGCCCACGGCCGCGAGAATGGCCATGCGCGGCACGTTCGGCACGCGCCGCTCGAGAGCCCGCAAGCCCATCGCCACACCCAACGCCAAAGCGAACGACGGCAGGTACAACCAGCGTTCGGCCATAATGCTGCCCACGACCACCAGCACATTCGCAGTCGGCATCATGGTGGCGAAAAAGAAGGCGACGGCGAAACCCACCAGAGGCTGGCCGCGACGCCAGGCGCGGATGCCCCACACCGCGGCCGCCAGGCACACCGCCAGCGAGAGCAGCGCCGCTACGTCGTCCCAGGCGAACGATCCGCGGAACACTGGGATCTGGTTGTAGGAGTAATCGGCGGAGAGATGCGCCGGCCACAGGAACAGCCACAGGTACTTTCCGACGATGCGAATCGACGTCATCACGCGAACCGGAAACGATGCGCCGCCGAGCGGGTTGTCGACGAACGGGATCACCGCAACGGCGATGTGATCGAGCATGCGGCCGCGCAGGAAAAAGAAAAGCGCGAGCGGAGCGGCCGCGGCAGCGTAGCCGGCGACGCGCGGCCTCCACGGTTGGGACCGGCCGAACGCCACGTCGTAGCAGATCATGGCGGCCACGATGGCCGCGCCGCTCTCCTTGGAGAACACCGCGATGGCGGCGGATGCGGCCAGTCCGGCAAGCCAGGCCAGCTTTCGCAGTCCCACGGACTGGCCGGCGCGGATGTGGCACAACAATCCGGTGAAGACACCGAGCGCCGCCAGTTCATCGGCGCGGCCCACGATGTTGGTGACCGATTCGGTGAGCAGAGGGTGCAGCCCCCACACGGCCGCCAGCACGCCGGCCCACGCGACCTCTTCGAGCAACAGCAGTCCCAGGAAATACACCAGAGCGATGTTGACGGCGTGCAGCGCCAGGTTCACCCAGTGATAGCCGGGAGGGTTGGCGCCGTTGCCCAGCAATGTATAGTTGAAGAGAAAAGAGAGCGTGGCGAGCGGCCGGTACAGTCCCGTGGTGTTGTTGGGATACCAGTATTCCTCGGTGAAAATCTGCCCGATTCCCGCGGTGGAGCGGATGCGCGGGTCCTGCTGAATGGCCACGCCGTTGTCAAACGTGAGTCCCGCCTGAAACGAATTGGAATAGGCCAGGAAAGCCGCCGCCCACAAGCACAGCAAAATCGGCAGGTGACGCCGCCACGGGAGTGACGCGGAGGCCGGCGCAACGGCGGGGGGAGCGGCTGGAGCGACGGGCGCGGCGGGCGTCACCATGGGCCGCTTGCGATTCTTCTTCATGCCAATCCCGGAACTCCTCCCATAGTCTTGGCGAGTTTGACCGCGCGCAGGATGGCCGCCGACAGTGCTTCCGCCGCCGCCACGCCCAGGGTGTTGAGATCGGCTGCCTGGCTGCCCAGCGAGAGCGCGAAGACGGTATCGCCATCGAAGGTGGTGTTGACGGGATAGATGGTCCGTGCCATCCCCAGCGACGCGAATTGCGCCAGCTTGCGGGCCTGTACTTTGCTCAAGCGGGCATTGGTCGCCACCACCGCCAGGGTGGTATTGCGGCCCGCGAAACCGGAGGCCGGCCGCTGTTTCATCTGCGCCTCGGTGTCGGCGAATTCGCGGCTGTCCGGCGCCTGGCGCGCGCCCGCCACAATCTTGCCGGTGGCCGGATCGCGGACATCGCCAAAGGCGTTCACGGCCGCCAGACACGCCACCAGCACACCCGACGGCAGCGTCACCGTCCAGCAGCCGATCCCCGATTTCATGGCCTGCCGCATGCCCAGAATCTTACCGACGGTCGCTCCCGTGCCGGCGCCGACGCAGCCTTCCGCCACGGCTGCATCGCTCGCCGCCGCCGCGGCCGCCTCGCCCATCGCCAGAGTGGGCCGCACGTCGGCCTTGCCAATGGCCAGATCGTAGAGAATCGCCGCCGGGACAATCGGCACCTTGGCGGCGCCGGTGTCGAAGCCGATGCCTTTGTGTTCCAGGTAGCGGCGCACGCCGGATGCCGCTTCCAGGCCGAACGCGCTGCCGCCGGCCAGCAGGATGCCGTGAATCTGCTCGGTGACGTGGCCCGGGTCGAGGGTTTCGATCTCCTCCGTACCCGACGCCGATCCGCGAATGTCCACGCCCGCCACCGCTCCCGGCTGGCACAGGATTGCGGTGCAGCCGGTGAGGGCGTCGAAATCGGAAACGTGCCCGACGCGGATTCCCGGGATGTCGGTAAGTCCTTTCATTGGCCGATCATTTTCAGTTCTGGATTTATTGGTATGGTAGCATCGGATCTAGGGACCAACCTGATTGCTCGATCTGTTGAAAGAGCCGGTCATCGCGGCACAGGAGTTCTTCACGCTGACGGGCCGGGCCCTGCGGAATATCTTCCGTTCGCCCCACTACGGCGCCGACATCATTACGCAGATGGACACGATCGGGGTGGGCAGCCTGCTCATCGTGGTCCTCACCGGCTTCTTCGCCGGCGTGGTGATGGCGTTGCAATTGGCTCACGCCATGCGCTCGTATGGCCAGGTGGGCAAGACCGGGGAGTTCGTAGCCATCACCCTGGCGCGCGAACTCGGGCCGGTATTGAGCGCCCTGATGATGGCCGGCCGCAATGCCACCGGCATCGCCAGCGAACTGGGTTCCATGAAAGTGACCGAACAGATCGACGCCATGCGCGCGCTGGGCACCGATCCCATTCAGAAACTGGTGACGCCGCGCGTGGTCGCCACCGGCGTGATGCTGCCGCTGCTCACGGTGATCGCCGATTTCGTGGGGCTGTTCGGCGGCTGGATTGTGGCTCTGCTGTTCCTGGGCCTGACGTCCACGCAATACTGGAATTCGGCGTGGCGCTCCCTGGAGTGGAAAGACGACGTCCTGCAGGGGCTGCTCAAACCGCTGATTTTCGGCCTGACGCTCTCGCTCATCGGCTGCTTCTACGGTCTGCGCACTACCGGCGGAACGCAGGGCGTAGGCCGTGCCACCACGCAAGCCATGGTGGCCTCGGCGGTGTTCATCCTGATCCTGGACGTGATGATCACCAAGATTTTCGTGGGCCAGGGGGGCTGATGGCGGACTCCACCGGCGAACCGATCCTGCGATTCGAAAACGTCAGCGTGTCCTTCGACGGCAATCCGGCGCTGATCGATCTCTCGTTCGATGCGCTGGCCGGGGAGTCGCGGGTCATCCTGGGAGCGGCGGGGAGCGGCAAGACGGTGCTGCTGAAGACCGCGCTGGGGCTGGTGCGGCCCGATTCGGGACGGGTATTTGCCTTTGGGCAGGAGATCGGCGCCCTGCAGGAGCGCGCCTTGTTCGACATCCGCAGCCGCATCGGTATGCTGTTCCAGGAGAGCGCCCTGTTCGACTCGCTCACCATAGAAGAAAACGTGGCGTATCCTTTGGAAAATCAACGGGCCATTCACTGCCCGCCCGAGCAAGTGCTGCCGCGGGTCACGGAGACGCTGAAGTTCGTCGAACTGGCGGGAACGCTGGCGAAATTCCCCAGCGAGCTTTCCGGCGGCATGCGGCGGCGCGTGGGAATTGCGCGCGCGGTGGTGACCGGTCCGCCGCTGGTGCTCTACGATTCGCCGACCGCCGGGCTTGACCCGATTACCGCGCATACCATCATGGCTCTGCTCATCAAACAACGCGACCTGTCGGGCACCACCACCCTGATCGTCACCCACCGGTACCAGGATGGCAACCTGGTGGCCAATTTCCGGTACAATTCGGAACAAGGATGCGTGGAGCCTGCGCGAAACGGGGCGCGGCGCGGCGCACGGACCACGTTTATGGTGCTTCGGGAAGGCCGGCTGGTTTTTGAAGGCGACCAGGACCGGCTCGAATCCTCAGCCGATGCTTATGTCAAGCATTTCGTGAAGCGGCGGGTATAGACAATGCCGGATCGCAGCAAAGTCAAATGGTCGCAGTTGAAGGTCGGAGTGGTGGGGCTGGCGAGCTTCGTCATCCTGGGTGTGCTGATTTTTTTACTGACCAGTTCGAAGGGATTTTTCCAGGATTACGTCACGCTGCGCACCTACATGGAGGATGCTTCCGGCATCACCGATGGCACGGAGGTGCGGCTCAACGGCATCAGTCACGTCGGGTACCTGGAAGTTCTGCATCTGACCGGCTCGAAAGAGGCCGGGCACGCCGTGGAATTCGACATGAAGGTGAAGAAGGAATTCCTAAAGGATATTCCGACCGACTCGGTGGCCGGCATCGGCGCGGCCAACCTGCTGGGCGATAAGTACATCAACATCACCCGCGGGAAGAGTTCGCAAACCGTATTCGAGGGCGCCGTTTTGCAGTCGTTGCAGTCGCAGGATATTCCCGAAATGCTGGCGGCTTTCTCGCACTTGATGAGCTCTCTGCAGACCAGCGAGAACCGCCTGGACAGTCTTCTCAAGTATGTGGATTCCGGCCAGGGCAACATCGGGCTGCTGGTGAAGGACGACGAGTTGTACAAGCGCCTCAACGGCATTGCCATCGAAGGACAGAAACTGCTGGCCGATGTCCGCACCGGGCAGGGCACCATCAGCAAATTGCTCTACGATCCGGCGCTGTATCAGCAGGTGATCACGTCGATGAAGCGGGTGGACAGCCTGTTGGCGGACCTCCAATCCGGCCAGGGCACCGCCGGTAAGTTGCTCAAGGATCCCGCGTTGTTCGACGATGTCAAGACCACCATCGCCCAGATCAACACCCTGATCGCCGGCGTCAATGCCGGCAAGGGCGACGTGGGCCAGTTGATGAACAGCGACGATCTCCACAAGCGCGTGGACGAGCTCATGGCCAAGCTCAACGTCACCCTCGACAAGATCAACTCCGGCCAGGGCACCATCGGCCAATTCATGGTCAATCCACAATTGTACGAATCGCTCACGGGAGCCACCAACGAATTTCAGTCGCTGGCCAAGGATATGCACGCCAATCCTAAGAAGTTCCTGACCATCCAGTTGAAGCTATTTTGAGCGGCCGCAAACAGCTAGTCGTGAATGCCGACGATTTTGGCTTCACTCCCGATGTCAACGAGGGGATCGTCGAAGCCCATCGCACGGGTATCCTGACGGCCACCACCTTGATGGCCAATGGCGCGGCCTTCGACGACGCTGTCCGCCTGGCGCGCCAGACGCCGTCGCTCGACATCGGCTGCCACCTGGTGCTGGTGAGCGGGACTTCGCTGGTTTCGGGTAAGCCGTATCCGCTGACCGTGGCGCAGTTGATCGCCGCCATGGCGAAGCGCGAAATCCGCGTCTACGACGAACTGGCCGCGCAGATCCGGCGCATCCTGGACGCCGGAATCCAGCCCACCCACCTGGATACCCACAAGCATACCCACCTGGCGCCTCCGGTGCTGGATGCGGTGGCGCGGTTGGCCCAGGAATGCGGTATCCACTGGGTGCGGCGGCCTTTCGATCTCCCGCTCAACGCGCTGAAAGGCACCGTGCCGCGCCTCAAACGCATGACTAGCGGAGGCCTGGGCTTTCTGCGCAAGCGGTTCCACCACGTGCTGGATCGCCACGGGTGCCGCACCACCGACCACTTCGCGGGCTTCCAGATCACCGGCCGTTTTCGCACTCCCGAACTGGTAGAGTTGCTGGGCGTGATTCCAGAAGGCAGTACGGAGCTGATGGTGCATCCGGGCCGCTGTCGCGAGTCGCTGCTGCAAGCGCGCACGCGGTTGAAGGAAAGCCGCGAGCACGAACTCGCCGCGCTGGTGGCCCCCGAGACGCGCCAGGCGCTGGAGCGCTACGGCATCGAGCTGGTGAATTATCCGGGAATCAGCCATTAGCCGTCAGGCGCAGCAGCGGTCTATGCGCCATTGCCTCCGCTGCGGCCTTTCAGATTCAGGACTTCCGAAGACGCGGTGGCTCTGCTAACGGCTAATCTAATGGCTGCCGGCCTTCTCCCCAGGGAAGTGCACCAGCATTGCCAGAATGGCGGGGACCAGGCAGTAGAACGACCGCGGCGAGCCGGTTACGAACCACGAAACCAGGCCCATTGCGGCGGCGGCGTCGCACAGAATCACGGCGACCAGGAAGCGGCTTCGGATTGCAAGGGACGCGCCAGCCAGCGCCACCGATGCCGCCAGCAGTACATTGTCCAGCGAGTTGTCCCGAGGAGCGGACGGCGCCGGCAGCAGGCGCATCACCACGCAGTACATCACGATGGCCCAAAGCATGGCGAGCCAGACGATCAGCTTCGTCCGGCGAGTCATTTCAGTTCCGCGATCATACCCGGCAGGCTCCACTGCATCTGCAGGCCCGTCGCCGTCCAGCCGAATTCCGCTTGCATGACCTTGCCGATCTCCTCCTGGCTCCTGCCTTCGTGAACCAACCCCGCCGCGCGTGTCCGCAGTTTCTCCACGTTGTTGCGGTACGCCAGAAGCCCGGCTTTGTTGGTCACGGCGCCGTGCCCGGGAATCACCGTCTCGAAATCCAGCTTGAGAGCGGCGTCCAGGGTTTTGGTCCACTCCACCACGCTGCCGCCTCCGGCATAATCGATCAGCGGTGTCGATCCGGCCATCAGATCGCCGGTATGCAGGGTGCGCAGCGCCGGAAAATAGACCACCGCGTCGCCGTTGGTGTGGCCGCGGCCGAAATAGTAGGCATGGACTTCCTTGCCGCCGAGAAATACCGAGCACTGGTCGGTAAACGTCACCCGCGCGGGGACCATGTCGGGAGCGTTGGGCTGCTTGTGCCCCACGATATTGGCGCGTGCGTTTGCCGTAGAGATGATTTCGGCGGAAGCGATGAACCGCGTGTTGCCGCCGCTGTGGTCGGAATGATGGTGCGTGCTCAGGACGTACTTCACCGGCAGGTTGGTCACGCTTTTGACTTTTCCCAGGATGTTGTCGTAGTCCTGCTCGAATTTGTCGTCCACCAGAATCACGCCCTCGCTGGTCACGTAGACGGCGACGTTTCCGCCGTCGCCTTCAATCTCGTACAGGTCGTCCTTGACCTTGTTCAACGTCAGCGACGGCGGTTGTTTGGTCTGGTTCTGGGTGTAGGCGATCCAGCAGCCCATGAGGAAGAGTGCGCCCGCCGAGAGGCGCGCCATGGAGGTCCGGCTCATGCGGGGACTATAGCAGGTTTTGGCCGCTCCGGCAGCCGGAGACGCGGTCATCCGGTCTGGCGGGGATGGACCTCGTTGGGCTTGCGCGGCGCCCATTTGAGAAGCACGTTGGCGAGATCCTGAACTTTGACCGGCTTGGAAATATAGTCGTCCATGCCGGAGGCCAGGCAGGTTTCGCGCGCGCCAGCCATGGCTTCAGCCGTCATGGCGACAATTACCACCGAGCGGCCGGCGGTCTCCAGGCGGCGGATCTGCCGGCAGGCTTCGTAGCCGTCCAGTTCGGGCATGTGGCAATCCATCAGGATGACGTCGTAGGGCACCAGGCCGAACATCTGCACCGCCTCAAGACCGTTGGCGGCCACGTCGGCGCGCAGGCCCATGCGCTGCAACATGCGCACCGCTACCTTCTGATTGACCACGTTGTCCTCGGCCACCAGGATGCGGATGGCGATGCCCTCGAAGGCATCGGCCAGCGACGGCTTGCCGGGCTGGGCCGGCTTAGCGGCAGGCTGCGCCGCCGATGTCTGCGAGGCGATCCGCTGCGACCACAGCACCGTCAGCATGTTCAGCAACTGGGACTGGCGCACCGGCTTGACCAGACAGGCGTCGACGCCGGAGCCCTCCATGCGCCTGACCTCGTTCCAGTGGCCCACCGAGGTGAGCATCAACAGGGCCGAATCGGCCAGCAGCGGATCGGCCTTGATGGCGGTGGCCAGCGTGGCGCCGTCAATCCCGGGCATCTGATAATCCAGCAGCACGAATTGATACGGATCCTCCAGGACAAGGGCATCGCGCATGGCGGCGATGACACCTTCTCCGGACGGCAGGCAGGAGGCGCGCATGTGCCAGTTCCCGACTTGTTCGCGCAGCACGCGGCGATTGACTTCGATATCGTCGACGATCAGCACGCGCAGTCCGCGCAAGCGGCCGACCGGCACCGGTACGGTTTCGGGCTGATGGTCCAGGGGCAGCGGCAAGGTGAACCAGAAGGTGGATCCCAACCCTGCGACGCTATCCACGCCGATGGCACCGCCCATCAATTCCACCAGGTGCTTGGAAATCGCCAGGCCCAACCCGGTGCCGCTGTGCCGCCGCGTGGACGAACCATCCACCTGGCTGAATTTGTCGAACAGAACGCGGATCTTCTCCGGCGGAATCCCGATGCCGGTATCGCTGACCGCGATCCGCAGCACCGCCCGAGTGATGTCGGCGCTCTCGCATCCCACGTCCACCAGCACGTGACCGGTGTCGGTGAACTTCAGGGCGTTGCCCACCAGATTGGTCAACACCTGGCGGATGCGGCCGGCGTCGCCCACGAAGCGGCGCGGCACCACGCCGGGATATTCCACCACCAGGTCGACGCGGTGGCCGTCGGCGCGCGGCGCCAGCATTTCGGCCACTTCTTCCACCACGCGCCGGAGGTCAAACGGAGAAGCCTCCACCAGCAGTTTTCCGGCTTCCATTTTCGAGAAGTCCAGAATGTCGTTGATGACGCCGAGCAGCGACTCACCGGAGCGGCGCACGGTCTCGGCGTATTCCCGCTGATCGGGCGTGAGTTCGGTATCCAGCAGCAGGCCGGTCATGCCGATCACGCCATTCATCGGCGTGCGGATTTCGTGGCTCATATTGGCCAGGAACTGGCTCTTCAGCTCGGCCGCTTCCCGCGCGGCTTGCAAGGCGCGATCCAACTCCTCGTTCTTGCGCTGCAGCTCCATGGAATAGGCTCGCAACTGCGCTTCCGCCTGCTTCTTGCCGGTAATGTCGAACATCGCGGTGCGGATGCCGGCGGGGTTGCCGTGCGCATCGCGAATCAGGTTCTCGTGCACTTCGAGCAGCACCGGCGTGCCGTCGCGGCGAATGAAGGTTCGCTCGAACGGCGCCAGCGGCACGGTGCCGGTGACCTTTTCCATGACCCGGTGGCGGCTGAGCTCCCGTTGATCGGGAGCCACCACGTCCCAGGCCGGGCGTCCCACCAGTTCGTGCGGCGCGTATCCCAGAAGGTGGCATTCCGCGCGGTTGACGCGCTGCACCAGGCCGTTGAGATCGATCTCGTGGTAGGCGATGGGAGCGTCGTCAAACAGCGCGCGGAACCGCTCTTCGCTCTCCTTCAGAGCCCGCTCGGTCCGCATCCGCGACGTGACGTCGTTGAAGACCACGAGAATGACCGGCTGGCCGCAGTCGGAGATCGTCCAGCCGGAGACTTCCACGTCTACCGTGCCGCCATCCAGGCGGCGCCACCGCTGCACCATGGAGGGCGAGGGAATGCCGGAAATCAGCACTTCGCGGGTTCGCTCGCGTGCCGCCGCATGGTAGGTGGGATCGATCAAGTCGAAGATCGTCCTGCCGACGATCTGCCCGGCGTTCCGCGCGCCGAGAAGCCGCAGTGCGGCCGGATTGGCATAGGAGATGATGCGTTCTTGATGCGTCAGCGCGGGGGTCGGCGCATGGTGCAACAGGGCTTCGTGCGCGGTACTGAACTGGGCGGGAGCCGGGTTATCCGGACCCCGGCCGGGATTGACTTCTGCCACTTCCCGCTAGGCCTCTCTGGAATGGCAGTATAACCCACTGTAACGGTCCAGATCAGCAAACTGGCACGCTGTCGTCGGTTAATATGGTCGCCCTTCTGTCACCTTTTTTAGGACGATTGCGCGCTACTGCGCCGCGCCTAAATGGAACTGCTTGACCGCTTTCTCCACCAACCGGCGCAATTCCTTAATGGGCTCCGGATTATCGTCCACCTGGAGTCGCAGCACGACGTCATTGTGCAGCCACACGCCGCCGTTCTTCTTCACGATGAGCATGGCGGCCGACTGCATGCCCCGCTTGTCGCCGCCGGCTTTCTGGCCGCCATCGAGCGCCGCCAGCAGCCGCAGCGAGAGGTGTCCGGTGGTATCCTCGAAACCCTCCACCATGCCGTTCACCACATCCTCGCCGGCCAGGATATTGCCTTGCGCGGTACAGAATCTGCCGCCTTTGTTGCCGGCCCAGGGAGTCGCTTTCGGTCCGGTAAACGCGGCATATTCGCCTTTGGTGTTCATCACCGCGAACTGGCGTCCCGCTTTGGCCCAACCGACGGGATCGGGATCGGGGTCGGCATCCTGGATGAATTTGACGATCTTCTCGGGCGCGTAGCCGAGTTTCAACAGCGAAAGCGCCTGCGGACCGTAGCTGACGTCCACGATGGCCTGGGTCGCCGCCACTCCCACTCCAGCTTCGCCCCAGAGCACGCCATTCCCCACCGAAAACACTCGGGATTGCACGGCCGCGCCGACCTCGCCGGTGGCTGGGTCGTAGCCCAGAATGGAGAACGTGGCCACCGGGCTCCAATACTCGCGCGGAATCCCCTGGCTCGCGCTGTACTGCGCGGTGAGCGCCACGGCTGTGAGCAGGACGCACAGAAGAATTACTCGGTGGAACCACGGTCGCATAGGAAACCCCTTTCCGATGTTGGCGTTTGGTATCACCCATTGTATGGCAGGAGGCGTGCAGTCGTTACGGATGTAACCAAAGATGTAACCTGGGCCTGTTTCGGAACATCTATTGAGATAAGCAGATCCCGAAGGTGGTGTCATGAAGTTCTTCCCGTTATTTCTTTTAGTTTCTTTAGTATCTGTGTGCCCCCAAGTGGCGGCCGCAGGCGAGTCCAAGGCCGCTGCCACGTACCCGGTGAAATATGAAGGGGGCAGTTTAGGCGGGGAGCATCGGCGCTTCACAGCTACCGTGAAGGATGAAGAGATGGTGCTTACGGCCGGCCGCCATCGGATCTCGGTTCCCGCCAAATCGATCACGGAAGTGGCCTATGGCAACGAAGTTCGACGCCGTTTCGGCGCCGCCGTGCTGGATGTGGTGCCGTTCATGCGTCTCGGTGAGAGCGGCGCGTACTATGTCGGAATCTCCTGGATCAACGGTTCCGACAGCAGCGCCAAGACGGCCAAATCGGAGGCCGTATTCCGCCTGACCGCGTCCGAACATGCCGAATTCCTGGCCGCGCTGGAGCGCCTCACCGGCAAGAAGGCCGTCGACACCCACCAGGTTCCTACTACCGTTCGCTACGGACTCTGAACATGATGTTCCGCCTGGCTGGCGTCGCGATTTCCCTGAGCGCAGCGCTGTTCGCCAACGACGTGGTCTATCTGCACGGCCGCGTGACGCTGACTAACGGAGGACCTCCCGGGCGCGCCTCCGTCATTCAGGTGCAATGCCGCGGGGCTGAAGCCGTCAAGCAGACCGTGGCCGGCAAAGACGGTAAGTTCAACTGGAAGGTGGAGCGCGACGATTTCGACCACATCGCGCGTTCGCTACCCGCCACGGCTACGGACATCGACAATGGCGGCGTCCTCAACGGAGCCTGCCAACTGCGCGCCCTCCTCAAGGGCTACGACTCCAGCGGCATCGACCTGAGGGACTTCATCATCGGAAAAGACCTGAAACTGCCGGATCTCGTGCTCAAGCAATCCGGCGGCACGTCGAAATAGCGCTCAATCCTCGATCAGCCGGATCGACCCCACTCCGCCTTCCACCGTCACGTGAATGCGCACTTTGGCGTTCTCGTAGGCATCGTTGACCCAATGTCCGCTCTCTTTGCGGAGGTTGCGCGCCTCAATGGAGCCGATTCCACCGGAAGCCTCCGCATAAACGCCGGCGCTCGACGGCAGGTGCACGATGGCTTCGCCGACACCGCCATGGATGCGGACATTGTAGTCGTGCTTGGGATTGCCACGCAGGTCCATATCCAACTGGCCGACGCCCATGTCCACCTGGACATCGCGCAGCAGCAGGCTTCCGAGGTCGAGTTGCGCCTGTCCGGCGCCGAAATTCGCACGGAAGTAGATCGGCACGTCCCGGCTCAAGCGGAGATCCCATTCGTACTTGTTGGAGCCGAAATGGGTGCCGTGCTGCGAGGGCTGGCGGATGATGAGGTCGCCGCGGGCGCCTTGCGCGTCGAAGCGCACTTCCGGCTTCCATTGCGGAACGTTATAGGTGAAGTAGGATTGCGCCAGCTTGAGCGTGCCGGTTCCCACTTTCAGGTTGCCCGCGCCCATATTCAGTTCGAGATGAAGCTCTTCGACGGTTCCCCGCTCGAAGGACTGGCTGTCGTACTGCGTGGAACCGGTACGATCGGAAATGATCACGCAGCCGGACAAAAACAGCAGCGGGCACAATGCCGCGGCGGCGGGGAGTCTGTAATTCATCGCGCACCCTCCAGAATCCATACGCCTATTGGTGTGCGATTGTTCCTTCGGTATTACAATAAGCGTTCCCTTATGTCCGAGACCTTCAAATTCCTGCTCGCCGAGAGTCAAATTCCGGCAGTATGGGTCAATGTGCTGCCGGATCTGCCGGAGCCGCTCGAGCCGCCCCTCAATCCCCAGACTCACGCCCCGCTGTCGCCCGACGACCTGGCCCCGATCTTTCCCATGGAATTGATCATGCAGGAGTTTTCCCCGCAGCGGGAAATCGACATTCCGGGCGAAGTGATGGACATTTACCGCTTGTGGCGGGCCACGCCGCTGCATCGCGCCCATCGGCTGGAGAAGGCGCTGGATACGCCTGCGCACATTTATTACAAGTATGAGGGCACCAGCCCCGCGGGCAGCCATAAGCCCAATACGGCCATCGCGCAGGCCTATTACAACAAGCGCGCCGGGATTCGCCGCCTGGCCACCGAGACGGGCGCCGGCCAATGGGGCAGCGCGCTCTCGCTGGCGTGCCAGATGTTCGGCCTGGAATGCACGGTGTACATGGTGCGTATCAGCTACGACCAGAAACCCTACCGCCGCATGATGATGCATGCCTGGGGAGCGGAGGTTTTCGCCAGTCCCAGCGAGCAGACCAATTCCGGCCGCGCGGTGCTGGCGGCCACTCCGGATTCACCCGGCAGTCTGGGCATCGCTATCAGCGAAGCGGTGGAAGATGCCGCCACGCACTCCGATACCAACTACTCGCTGGGCAGCGTACTGAATCACGTGCTGCTGCACCAGACGGTGATCGGGCAGGAAGCCAAGCTGCAAATGAAGATGGCGGGCGAAGATCCCGATGTGGTGATCGGCTGCTTCGGCGGCGGCAGCAATTTCGGCGGACTGGCCCTACCGTACGTGCTCGATCGCCTGGCAGCGCGGAAGGACGGCCGCAAGGCGCCCGAAATCGTAGCCGTTGAGCCGACTGCCTGTCCCAGCCTGACGCGCGGCAGCTTTGCCTACGATTACGGCGACACCGCCAAACTGACTCCGCTGGTGAAGATGTACACGCTGGGTCACGATTTCGTGCCCCCGGGAATCCACGCAGGCGGCTTGCGGTATCACGGGGCGTCGCCATTGATCAGCCACCTGGTGCATCTGGGAGAAATCAACGCGAAAGCGTACCGGCAGCTTCCGGTTTTCGAGGCGGCGCTGCAATTCGCGCGGACCGAGGGGATCCTGCCGGCCCCGGAATCGGCGCACGCCATCCGTGCGGCCATGGATGAAGCCCTTGTGGCTAAAGCAGAAGGGCGCCCCAAGGTGATCCTCTTCTGTCTCAGTGGACATGGCCATTTCGACCTCTCCGCTTACGAGAATTACCTGTCCGGAAAACTGCAGGACTATGAATATCCGGGGCGGGATATCGGCCCGATGTTGCCCGATCTCGGAGCATAGGCGGCGCCAGCGAGTACCTTCGTACTAAGACAATTGAGCCACAGAGGTCCCGTATGAAATTGCCTATGAAAAGTGTTGCTTTCGACTAACGACGGTGCTAGACTCGTCATGGATGGACTAGTACTGGTGGCAGGGCCCCCTGGGGTACTCGTGCCGGGGATAGCTAGAAGGCTACATGCTGGCGAGCGTTCTCATTATCGGATTTTCGTTGCTTCTGTTCGTGTACTGGTTTCGGGCGAGTTGCCGTTTGCTGCTGCGAAGCTATAGCGAAGAAGTGATGAACCCGACGGAACTTGTTGCAGATCGCTTCCGATTTCCGCAAGTGCAGGCTATGCTGCAGACCGGCCACGATTTAGACCCTCTGCACCGTTGGTTGAATCACGACTTCCAACTGCTCACCTACTTGCGACAGCATGCCGCCAACATCGAGTCCGGCTCGTTTGAAGATCAGCTGCTGATTCTGGATTACAAGATGATGCGGTGGTACTTCCGGATCATGAGTAAGGTTCTTCCCAGCCAAGCTCATAACGCCCTATCGGAAATGGCCACGGTCGTGGGAGTGCTGGCCCAAAAGATGGGCGCGCAGGCTGGCGTTTAGAGCCCTCGCTGGTTTGTAAACTTTTGTAAAGTCTCGCCACGATTCTTTCCCGCAATCGTCATTCGGCGCACTCCCGCAATTCTGTGCCGGAGGTGCCGGCTTCGGCACGACGCGTGCTCTACAATGGGTAACGTGGCTTCTGAAGCAAACTTACAGCTTGCTGTCGACCGGCTGAACTCCGTCCGCCGGGAAATCGCCAAAATCATCGTAGGTCAGGACGGAGTGGTGGAGGGTGTGCTGATCTGCCTGCTGGCCGGTGGGCACGTACTCCTGGAGGGAGTGCCGGGTTTGGGCAAAACCACCCTGCTGCGGACGCTGGCGCGCACCCTGCAATTGAAATACTCGCGCATCCAGTTCACGCCCGACCTTATGCCCGCCGACATTGTCGGCAGCATGATCATCGACACCGATTCGGGCGGTTCCCGCTCGCTGCGGTTTCAGCCAGGTCCGATTTTTGCCCACCTGGTGCTAGCCGACGAGATCAACCGCGCCACGCCCAAGACCCAGTCGGCGCTACTGGAGGCGATGCAGGAGCGCACCGTTACCAGCGGAACCACCACCCACGAACTGGACCGCCCGTTCCTGGTGATGGCCACGCAAAACCCCATCGAGATGGAGGGTACCTACCCGCTTCCCGAAGCGCAACTTGACCGCTTCCTGATGAAGATTCTGGTCACCTATCCCACTCGCGAAGAGTTGAGCCGGATTGTGGACCGCACCATCCAGCGGGAGGAAGTGACCCCCGTCGCGGTGCTCGACCGCGCGGCCATCCTGGAGGTCCGCGATGTCTGCCGCGAGGTGCTGGTCGCGCCGCACGTCCAGGAATATGCCATCCGCCTGGTGATGGCCACGCAGCCGGAACAGGCTGAAGCTCACGAGATGGCGCGCAAGTATGTGCGCTATGGCAGTTCTCCGCGCGGCGCGCAGGCCCTGGTGGAATGCGGCCGCGTGCTGGCGCTGATGCGCGGCCGGTACCATCTGGCGCTAGAAGACGTGACGACGGTGGCCGCCGCGGTGCTGCGGCACCGAATCATTCTGAATTTCGACGCGCACGCTGACGGCGAGACGCCGGAAACCGTCCTGCAAGCGATTATCAAACATGTAACCGCCAAGGCTGCCGTCGCGTAGGAACTCTATGCCCGCCCCGTTGTTGGACCGGGAATTTCTCGAAAAGCTCGAACGGTTGACCATCCACTGGCAGAAGTCCTTTGCCGGCCTGGTGGGCGGCCATAACGCGTCGCGATTTTCCGGCGCCGGGCAGGAATTCCTGGACCACCGCAATTTCCACCATGGCGACGATTTGCGGGCGGTGAACTGGCGCGCCTACCTGCGCCTGGAGAAGCTCTTCCTGAAAATGTTCCAGGTAGAGCCGCGCGTGCCGGTGCGCCTGCTGGTGGACTTGAGCGAATCCATGACGGCGTTCGGCGGCCAGAAGTTCGAATATGCGCGCAAGCTGGCGGCGGCGCTATGTTACGTAGGTCTGGTGCGGCACGACAGCATGGAGGTCCACGGATTCTCCAGCCGGCTGACGCAGCGCATTTTCGCCACCGGCGGCCGGCACCGCTTCACCAGCGTGATGGACGCCATGTCGCAATGGGAGGCCCGCGGCGCCACGGACTCCATGGCGATGGTGCGCGAATTCATCGGCGCCTATTCGCAGCGCGGCCTGGTGGTGGTGATTTCCGATTTTCTGGACGACAAGGGCTGCGAGCGCGGATTGCAATACCTGGCCGATTTCGGCCACGAACTCATGCTGGTGCAGGTATTCGCCGAAGAGGATCGGACCCCGCCATGGACTGGCGAACTGGAACTGCGGGACGCCGAAACCGGTGCGGCCTTGAAACTGGACTTCGACGACAAATCGCGCGCACGCTACACCAGCGGCTTCGATGAATACAGCTCCCTGGTGGAAAGCATGGCGCTACGTTCCGGCGGCCGGTATGCGCGGGTGTCCACGACGCAACCCCTGGAAGACGTGATTTTCGGCGAGTTGGTGCGCTTGCGGGGCATCGCATGATGCGGTGCGGCCGGTTGCCCGCCGGCGGCCGCCGGGATTGGCTGCCCCAAAATGCGGCGGAGCCGCGCTCTGGAACCGCGAGCCTGAGTGAGCGGCCCGAGCGACGGATGAGGCGGCCACTGCTTTCCGGTTTTTGCTACGCATGCGGGTGCAACTCTTCGCCGGGCGGCTCCCTGCGGTCTCGGTTCCAAGCCGCGCCACCCGCACCAGTCTTCGCGGGCTGCGAGGATTTGGAGCAGTTGTAATACTAGGACCGGCCCATGTTTCTTCTCAATTTGTCCCTGGCTCAATTTATCGGGATCTTCGGCGCCGTAGCGGCGGTCTCGGTGGCGCTCTACCTGCTAGACCGGTCGCGCCGGCGCCAGGTGGTGTCCACGCTGCGTTTTTGGGTGGCGGCGGAACAGCCCACGCCCGCGGCGCGGCGGCGCCGCATCCAGCAGCCGTGGTCGCTGGTGTTGCAGCTTCTGGGCATGGGACTGCTCCTGCTGGCGGTGGCGCAACTGCAAGTGGGCTCGCCGGCTCTCACCGGCCGCGACCACGTGGTGATTCTGGAAACTTCGGCGTGGATGTCGGCCCGGGCAGGCAACCGCTCGCTGATGGACACCGCCCGGCAGCGAGCGCGCCAGTATGTCCAATCTCTGCCGGCGCGCGACCGCGTCATGCTGGTGCGCGCCGACGCGCTGGCCACGCCCGCCACTTCCTTCGAACCGGATCACCGCAGGGTGCTGGCGGCTATTCAGGCGTCGGAACCGGGCGCCACAGCGCTGAATCTCGACCAGGCGCTGATCTTCGCCCGCCATATTCAGAACCAGGATGGCCGCCGCGCGGGCGAAATCGCCTTCATCGGCAGCGGGCGAACGGCGGAACGCGATCCCGCTACGGCTCCGGCACCGCCGCGCAATCTGCGCGTGATTCCCATTGCCGACGCCATCGAAAACTGCGGCCTGCGCAAGATCGGCGTGCGCCGCTCCAGTTCCGATCCCGACCTCTGGGAGATCTACGTTTCGGCGCACAACTACGGCTCGGCGCCGCGCTCGGTTTCGCTGGCGCTGGAATTCGGGACCCCGCAAACCGTGGGACGCACGGCCATCGGGTCCGATCAGCTCACCATCAAACCGCGCGCCGATGCCGAAGCCACCTTTCAGTTCCGCACGGCCGCGGCCGGCATCCTGGCGGTGAATCTGTCGCCGCACGACGCCTTTCCCGCCGACGATCACGCGGAGATGGAGCTCCCGGCGCAGCCCATGCTGAACGTTACGGTCTATTCGCGCGAGCCGGAGTTGCTGCGTCCCTTGCTGGGAGCCACGCCGCGCATCGCCGCGGTCTACCGCAAGCCCGAAGAATACCGGGCGGGCGATCGCGGGCTGGTGATTCTCGACCGCTTCGCGCCACCCCAGCGACCTACCGCCGATTCCATCTGGATTGATCCACCGGCGCAGGGTTCGCCGATTCCCATCCGCACTACGGTTGAACAGGCGATCTTTACCGGGTGGGATCCCAGCCATCCGGTATCGGCCGGTCTGCGCACGAAGGATCTGAAACTGGAGTGGACCTCGATTTTCGAAGCGGGCCCGTCGGATACCCGGGTCGGGGAAGTGGCCGCCGGCCCGGTGATCGTGGTTCGCGAAGGCCCGCCGAAACTCGCCGTGCTGGGTTTCCATCCGGCGCTATCGGCTATGCGCTACCAACTGGCGGCGCCGCTACTCTTTGCGAATCTGCTGCGCTGGGTGTCGCCCGAGATGTTCCGCCGGGTGGAGATCTCGGGCGCCAGCGTGGGGAGCGTCAAGCTGGTGATGGACGAAGAGTTGGGCGCAGGCGATTCCCACAACGTCAAGGTGACGGCGGAAGATGGCTCGGCGCTGCCCTTCACTCTACATGACCGCACATTGCAATTCTTCGCCGGCTCGCCGGGGTCGGTGCGGGTGGCGTCGGGTGACCACGAGTACCTGTACTCGCTGACGCTGCCGCAGTTGGGCGACGTGAAGTGGGAGCCTCCGGCAGATGCGCGGCAGGGCATTCCGCATTTCGCGGCGGTGCTGGACAGCGCCAAAGACCTGTGGCCGTGGCTGGCGATGCTGGGCGCGGCTCTGCTGCTGGCGGAATGGCTGGCGTACGGGCGCTTCCGCCGCTGGGGACGCGAATCCCATGGCATGCGGCCGGTGCTGCTGCACCGCCAGCCGCGGGAGTCCACGGAGGTGCGGCCATGAGCTTCGACCATCCCTGGGCTCTGCTGTTGCTGCTGCTGGTACTGGCCTGGACGGCGTGGGAATGGCGGACCTCTTCGCGCCGCGGGGCCCTGCTGCTCAAAGCCGGGGTTCTGGCTTGCGTAGCGGCTGCGCTGTCCATGCCGCGTCTGACGGTGTATGAGACCAGGATGGCCGTCGGCCTGTTGGCGGACACTTCCGCGAGCGTCTCCCCGCAGGATCTGGCCTCCGAATCGGCGCTGGCCGACCGCATGGAAAGCGCGCGCGGACGCCACTGGATGCGCGTGATTCCCTTCGCGCGCAGCACCCGCAACACCTCGCTCGACGAACGCGTAAAGGGCAACTGGCGGCTGCGCCATACGGCCGCGCCCGCGGGCCATGCGACTGACCTCGAAGCCGCCATTCGCGACGGCGTGGCTTCGCTGCCCGCCGGCATGGTGCCGCGCCTCGTGCTGGTTTCCGACGGCCACGAAAACTCGGGGAGCGTGGCCAGCGCCATCTGGCAGGCGCAGCAACTGGGGGTTCCCATCGATACGGTGGCGCTTCCAGGCCGCCCGAAGCCGGGACTGGTGCTGGAATCGATTTCCATTCCCGGCCAGGTGTTCAGCGGCGAACGGTTCGCCGTGGAGATAACGCTGGACGCGCCGCGCAGCGCTCAGGCCAATGTCGAATTGACGGCCGAAGGCAAATCGCTGGGCAAGAGCGCCGCGCCTTTGTCGCCCGGCGTGAACCATCTTCGCCTGCAGGCTAGCGTCAATTCGGTTGGCGCCATCGATCTCGCCGGCAGGATCTCGGCTGAGGGCTTGGGCGAAACCCGCTTCGAGGACGCGGTGACGTTGCGCAGTCCGCGCGTCCTGCTGGTCTCGCACGATCCGGATTCGAGCGAGGCGCATCTCCTGCACACGCTGGAGGCCAATCAGTTCGAGACGGTGCGCGATCCCAACGGCATTCCCGATAAGCTCGACCCCTACCAACTGGTGATCATCAATAACTGGGACCTGGAGTCCATTCCGGCGCCCCACCAGGCCGCGCTCGAAGACTACGTGAAGCAAGGCGGCGGGCTGGTATGGATCGCCGGCGAGCACAACATCTACGTTGACAAGAAGGACCAGCCGGAGGAACCGCTGGAGCGCACGCTGCCCGCCAAGATCGCCCCGCCGCGGTCCACCGAGGGCACCGCCGTGGTGCTGATCATCGACAAGTCGTCGTCCATGGAAGGCCGCAAGATCGAGTTGGCGCGGCTGGCGGCCATCGGCGTGGTGGAGAATCTGCGGCCCATCGACTCGGTAGGCGTGCTGATCTTCGATAACTCGTTCCAGTGGGCCGTGCCCCTGCGCAAAGCCGACGACCGCGCCTCCATCAAACGGCTGATCTCCGGCATCACGCCCGACGGCGGCACGCAGATCGCGCCCGCCCTCACCGAGGCCTACCAGCGCGTCCTGCCGGCCAGCGCCATTTACAAGCACATCGTGCTGCTCACCGACGGCATCTCGGAAGAAGGCGACGCCATGACGCTGTGCAAGGAAGCGCTGTCCAACCACGTCACCATTTCGACCGTAGGCCTGGGGCAGGACGTGAACCGCGCCTTCCTGGAGAAGGTGGCTTCTTCCGCCGAGGGCAAGTCGTACTTCCTCAACGACCCCGCCGGCCTGGAGCAGATCCTGCTGAAAGACGTGGAAGAGCACACCGGCATGACGGCGGTGGAGAAGACCATCACCGCAAAAGTGGTCAACCAGGCGGAGATTCTGGACGGTGTGGCCATCGACACCGCGCCCGCGCTGCGCGGCTATGTGCGCTTCACCGCGCGGCCGACATCCGAGACCATTCTGCAGGCCGATCACGACGACCCGCTGTTGGTGCGCTGGCAGTACGGCTTGGGTCGCGTGGCGGTTTTCGCCTCCGACGCCAAGAATCGCTGGGCGGAAAAATGGGTCACCTGGGCCGGCTTCGACCGTCTGTGGGCCAACATCTTTCGCGACCTGCTGCCGCACACGCCGCAGACCGAAACCGCCGCCGATTTCGACCGCGCGTCCAATGAACTGGTGGTGGATTACCGGTTATCGAAGAATGTGGACGACCCGGCTGCCATTCCCGATGTCTTCGTTTTCGGTCCCAACGGCCTGCGCGCGCCGCTGAAGGTGAGCAAAGTAGCCGCCGGCCATTATCGCGGACGCATGGACATCGGACAGAACCAGGGACTGTTCCGCATCCGCCCGGTGCTGGATTCCCGCGCGTTTCCGGAAGTCGGCTTCTACCGCCAGGAAGACGAGATGCAGGAGTACGGCAATAACGAGGCACTGTTGCGGCAGATTGCAGCGTCCACCGGCGGACGCTTCCATCCGTCGGTGAAGCAGATGTTCGATTCCGGCGGCCGCAGCATCCGCAGCGTGATGCAGCTCTGGCCTCTGCTGCTGGTGCTGGCCATTCTGCTGAACCTGGCCGAGTTGCTTCTCCGCAAATGGAAAGGCCTGCTGGAGGCGCTTCACCTGAAACCGCTGCCTTCGGGAGCCGCCGGGGACTGAGCGCAGTTCCCTGCCAGCCCGAGATCCGGATGGTATCTTAAGCGGAAGGCTTCCTCATGCGAGTTCTCTTTATCGGCGGCACCGGCATTATCAGCACGGCCTGCACCCAACTAGCCGCGGAGCGCGGCATCGATCTCACTTTGCTCACTCGTGGGCAGCATTCCACCAACCTTCCCAGCCGCGTCCAGGCCATCGGCGTCGACATCGCGGATACCGCCAGCGTCGCCAGCATGCTGGCCGGGCAGACATTCGACGCTGTGGTGGATTGGATTGCTTTCGAGCCTGCGCAGATCGAACGCGATATCGACCTGTTTCGCGGCCGCACCCGGCAATTTCTCTTCATCAGCTCCGCCAGCGCGTATCAGAAGCCGGTGGGACAATATCTGATTACCGAATCCACGCCTCTGGCCAATCCATTCTGGGACTATTCGCGCAACAAGATTGCCTGCGAGGAGCGGCTGATGCGCGCGTATCGCGAGGAAGGCTTCCCCATCACCATCGTCCGCCCATCGCTCACCTACGGCGAGACGCAGATCACGCTGGCCATCAACAGCTGGGCCAAATCGTACACCGTGGTGGATCGCATGCGCCGGGGACAGAAGGTGATTGTGCCGGGCGACGGTACGTCGCTCTGGGTGATCACCCACAACACCGATTTCGCCAAGGGATTGGTGGGGTTGCTGGGGCGCGAGCAGGCCATCGGCCACGCCTTCCACATCACCACCGACGAAGTGATGTGCTGGGACCAGTTCTACCGCCTGGTGGCCGAAGCCGCCGGGGCCGAGCCAAGGTTGGTGCACATGACGTCCGATTTTCTGGCCGCCTGCATGCCCGAAGCGCTCGGCGGGCTGATGGGCGACAAAGCGGTCAGCGTGGTGTTCGATAACAGCAAGATCAAGCGCTTCGTTCCGGACTATTGCGCCACGGTTCCCTTCGGGCAAGGCATCCGCCGGACCATCGCCTGGTTCGACGCCGACTCCTCGCGCCAGCAGATCGACGACGAAGCCAACGCCCGTTGGGACAAGCTGATCTACGCCTACGAACACGCCACCGACGCGGCGGTCCGCTACTTCCGCGAAAAGGCCGAAGCATCTACGGTGTGAGCGCCCGGCTCATGCGGCAACCGCCTTAGAAGGTGATCCCGACCAGAAATTCCGCCTGATTCTGGTTGCTGGTCAGCACATTCGCCAGATTGAAGTGCTGCGAGGTCCACCGCGTGTAACGGAGTTCCGGCGCAATGTGGATCATCAGAAAATGGACATCCAGGCCCGCGCCCGCGACCGCGCCCAGGGTTCCCGGATTCTTCAATTGGCCGCCGACCGCGCTGGTGACCGTGTCGGTGAGACCCTGAAGGTGGTCGAACGCCACGCCGGCATCCACAAACGGACGGACCGGGCCGCGGCTGGCGAAGCGATACTTGAGAAGCGCGGGAAACTCCCAGTCGTTGCTGGTCACCAAACTGGTTCCCACGGCCGCCGCGGTGGTGGGCACCACCTGGTAATTCACGCGCCGGTAGAGGGCGTCCACTTCGATCGAAAATCCCCATGGCAGACGCAATTCAAATTCCGGACCGAAGATGTATCGTTGGGGGTGCTGGACCAGGCTGAGAGTCGATCCGTTGCCCACGGAATCGACGAAATCCGTCAGCGGGACGCCGCCCTTCAATCCGAACGAAACCGGTTGTGCCGCGACCGACGCGGCCCCCAACAACAGCAGAAACAGTGATCTCATGATTTTCGGTTACACACGCAACGTGAAGGACTCTCCGAGGTAAATGCGCTTGACCTCGGGATCGCGCTCGAGGGCCTCCGGGCTGCCGGCGCGGAAAATCCGCCCGTTATTGATAATATACGCCCGCTCGGTCACCATTAGCGTCTCGCGCACGTTGTGATCGGTGATGAGAATCCCAATTCCCGTGCGCTTCAATTCGAAGATGATGCGCTGCAGTTCCAGTACCTGAATGGGATCGATGCCGGAAAACGGCTCGTCCAGCAGCAGGAAGCTGGGGTCGATCACCAGCGACCGCGCGATTTCCACACGCCGCCGTTCGCCGCCGGAGAGCATGAAGGCTTTGCTGGTGCGCACCTTTTCCAAGCCCAGTTGGTCGATCAACTGCTCCATCTTCTGGTTGCGCTCCTGCGAGCGCAGCGGCAGCGTCTCCAGGATCGCTAACAGATTCTCTTCCACGGAGAGCTTGCGAAATACCGACGCTTCCTGCGGAAGATAGCTGATGCCGCGCTTGGCGCGCTGGTACATGGGCAGGCCGGTGATGTCCTGATCGTCCACCAGAATGCGGCCGGCATCGGGGCTGATGAGCCCCACAATCATGTAGAACGAGGTGGTCTTGCCGGCGCCGTTCGGCCCCAGCAGACCGACCACTTCGCCCTGCTTGACGTGCACCGACACGTCGTCCACCACCCGCCGTCCGCGATAGCTTTTGGAGATACCAACTGTCTCCAACTTGCTCAGGTGTGGATTATTTGCAGGCGCGATTGAGTCTGCTTTGGGCAGGCTGGCCGGACTTCCCATTAACCAGCAGCCTATCATCGTTAGCGTAGTAGGTCAATTCGGCGCCGTCTGTGGACCCTTTGCAGCTATCCTCGAATTTGGGCCGTCCGCCGGTCATAATCACTTTTTGGTCGCTGGTGTAGTACTCCGCGTGCTGGCTGGTGCCCACGCGCGTTCGCGGCGGATTGGCCCAGCGGATCTCTACGTTGCCGTCGGCGACGGCGTTCTCCAGCCGCGAATCGGCATCGGAGTCCGCCAGAAACGCATGCAGAGTTTTGCTGGTCACGTGCGTGGTGGCATGGTCGAGAATCACGCCGCCGGTGTAGACCGCCTGCCGGTCGTCGTCGGAATAACTCAGCAGCGGCGCGCGCACTACCGTCTTCGTCGCAGGTTTAGGAACGGCGGATTTCTTGGCGTTCTTGGCCGCGGCGCCGTCGGTCGCGTCGGAGTCCTTCTTGGGCTGGTCCCAGAAAGTGGTCACGACGTGGCCCTGGGCCTTGAGTGTACGATTTCTGCGATCCACGTCCACCACGTCTCCGGTGACCTGGTTGGCGCCCTGCCACATCACCACGTTGCCCTCGTAGTGGAAGACGTGGTTCTGATCGCGCGAAACCATTTTGTTCGCCTGCGCGTTGAGCGGATCGTCGCCGTTCAGCATCTGCGAATTGCGGCGCGCTTCGCGCTCCGGCATGCGGCTGGAATTGACGTGGCCTTCCGCCGAGAAATCGCCCGAGTGCTCGTCCATGCGAATGAGGTCGGCGCGCGTCGAACCGCTGGCGTCGGACATGCGCGCGCCGGTTTCCAGCAGGATCACGTCGTTATCGAGCGTAGCCTTGGCCGCGCTGGCCTTGCGGTCGCCCTCTTCGTAGCTGAAGTTGCCGGACTGCTCGGTGGAGCTCATTTTCCCGGTCTGCGGATCGAAATGCGCGATCAAGCCCTTGCTGACGGTGGTGAAGGTGCTGCGATTGCGTTTCTTCTCCTCGGCGGTGGGCTCGGTGACGGTCTTGGCATCGTTGACATTGAATTGCTGCAGCCGGTTTTGCGCTCCGTACCGGATGGTCATGAGGCTGCCCTCCAGCACACGATGATTCTGTTTGGGCAGGTTGGGCAGAATTTCGAAGGTGCCGGGGGAATGCGTCACCACGGTCTCGATTTCCTTCCCTCCGGGACGCATTCTCAACTCCAGGTTATCGCTGCGCAGAATGTGTGTTTCGCTGATTTCCTTGCCGGGCACGGGAAGCGGTCTGGCGGTAACGACGCCATGGCCCTCGGCCATGACGCGCGCCAGATGGCTTTCCTTATCCTGCACCGTGAACGCCATTTCCACATGATTGCCGGTAACCGTGGTCTCGGCCGTCTCGGCCGCCGACACCAGCCGCGCATTGCCCTGCGCGCCGATAGCCTGGATCTGCCCGGTGGCGTTGTAATCGATGGTCAGCCGGTCGGCGCCATAATCCAGTTTGCGATTGCGGGCGGTGTCGTTCTCCGTGCCATGGCCATGGTCCGCCTGAATCTGCCGCACCGAGTGGCGAGCCGACGGTCCGGTGCCGGTGGATTGCAGGTGAATCACTACGTTCTCGCCTTCCATGGCCAGGTCGTCGCGCTCCATCTTGCCCCAGGGCGTCAGAAACACTTCTGCCGTGGCTTCGCGGTACACCAGATTGCCCGCCAGAATCTTCATGGGCTTGGCGTGCGGCCCGGCCGGCTTCCAATGCACTTCGACGGCGCTCTTCAACTCCAGTTGCTGGTTGGTGGGGTCATAAACCGCTCCGGTTGCCCAGCCTTCCCCATGTTCAAAGGTGAAATGCGTAGGCTTGTCGGTCTCGGCGCGCCCGGTGTCGGTATCGAAGGTCACGCTCGAGGATTCCACCGAAATGGGCTGGTGCGGAGGTTGTCCCTCGGCGGGAATGTTGATGGTGATCTTGACCGCGCCTTCGGCGTACATGCGGTGATCGTTCTGGAATAGGGTCGCCTGGTCGCTCTCCACCAGGTCGTAGGAAGTGCAGCTCTTGTTGACCAGCTTCAGCGTAACGTTGGCCAGGTTGGCCTGCTGCGAATTGAGCTCCGCCTTGATCTCGTGGGCGTCCACTTCGGCCCGCGCGCACAGGTCGGTCGCGCCCTTTTTCTTCACCCACTGGTAATCCTTGCTCAAGGATTGCAAGCCGGAGTCCAGCGCTGCCGGTTTCTTGGGCGCTGTCATGAGGAAAGCGTGATTTAGTGCTCGATACTTGAGGCCGACGCCGATCAGGACCGCGGCGATCGCCACCAGCAGGAGCCAGCGCGTGCCTCGCATGAGGGTAACCCCAGTATAACCCGCCCCGCGAGGCCTCCACTGCTGCCATACTGAGGGCGATGAGTGCCCACGATACCCACCTGTTCTCCCCGTTCACACTGCGCGAATTGACCTTTCGCAACCGCATTGCGGTGTCTCCCATGTGCCAATACTCTTCCGAGGACGGCTTTGCCAACGACTGGCATCTGGTCCACCTGGGAAGCCGCGCCGCCGGAGGCGCCGGCGTGGTCGTGATGGAAGCCAGCGCTGTCCAGGCGCGCGGACGCATCTCGCCGGCCGACATGGGGATCTGGAAGGACGATCACATCGAGTTTCTCTCGCGGATTGCACAGTTCGTGAACACTCGCGGCGCGGCAGCCGGCATTCAACTGGCCCACGCCGGCCGCAAAGCCAGCGTGCGTCCTCCCTGGAGCGGCGGCGCGGCGCTTCCCGTGTCCGAAGGCGGCTGGGAGACGCTGGCGCCCAGCCCCATCCCCTTCCGGTCCGAGGATCCCATACCCGCCGAGCTCACCGTTGAGCAGATTACCGGCGTGGTGAAGGCCTTCCGCGACGGCGCTCAGCGCGCTCTGGAAGCCGGTTTTCGCCTAGTGGAACTCCACGGCGCACATGGCTACCTGGCCCACGAGTTTCTCTCGCCGCTCAGTAATCGTCGGCAGGACTCATACGGCGGCAGCTTCGACAACCGCATCCGCTTCATGCTGGAGGTCGTCGCAGCCGTACGCGAAGTGTGGCCCGAGCGCCTGCCGCTGTTTCTGCGAATCTCTGCTTCCGATTGGGTTCCCGGCGGCTGGGATATCGACGAATCCGTTGAATTGGCCCGGCGCGTCAAGCCCATGGGCGTCGACTTGATCGATTGCTCGTCGGGGGGTCTGGCCCAGGAGCAGAAAATCGCCCTCGAACCGGGGTACCAGGTCCCTTTTGCCGAGCGGGTGCGGCGCGAAGCCGCCATCCCGACCGGCGCCGTAGGGCTGATCACCACGCCCCAGCAGGCCGATGGCATCATCCGCTCGGGCCAGGCCGACCTGGTATTGATGGCCCGCGAATTCCTGCGCGATCCCTATTTCCCGCTGCGCGCCGCCAAAGCGCTGGGCGCCGATCTGCGTCCGCCGCAGCAGTATGGGCGAGCGTTCTAGCAGCTAGTGCGTCTGGTGCGCTTTGGGGTAATTCGCGGCACAGCCCCCAATGTCGAGTCAGCATCTCGCTGCAGGCGACGCTGCGCACCGGCTTCCCAGGGTCGTCGGAATGGGAACCGGTCCGACCCGAGGTGTCTGACTCGTTTTCATTCCCCCGCCTGTTTTTCGACGACTACTCGGTGGCGCCCAGGGTGATCGGTGCAGGCTTCTACGTCAAAGACATGACCTTCAACGGTCGCAGCGTACTCTTCGAACCGCTGCGTTTCGGAGCCGCCAAACTGGCTCGCACGCGCGGCGATCTGCAGAAGGTGGAGTTGGTGCCCAACGGGTCGGCCCAGGTGACCCGGGAAATGGGGCAGATGTAGCGGCGGGGCGTCAGCCGACGGCCGGGCTACCTCTGCTAAGCTGGATGATTGCTCATGAAATCCCGTCTCACTAGCGAGGCTCTGTTTGCCGTCGGCGCCGTTTAAGAAGATACTCATCGCCAACCGGGGCGAAATCGCCGTTCGCGTCATCAGCGCCTGCAAGGAATTGGGAATCCAGACTGTCGCCGTCTATTCCGAGGCCGACCGCTACAGTTCCCATGTACGCTTTGCCGACCAGGCCATTTGCATCGGCCCCGCTAAGAGCGCGCGCAGCTATCTGGACGTGCCCTCCATCATCAGCGCCGCGGAAATCACCAATGTCGACGCCATTCATCCCGGCTACGGCTTCCTGAGCGAGAACGCCGCCTTCGCGGAAGTCTGCGAAACTTCCGGCATCAAGTTCATCGGCCCGCGCCCCGACGTTATCCGGCTGATGGGGGTTAAGGAACGCGCCCGCGCCTACATGCGCGACATGGGCGTGCCCGTGCTGCCCGGTTCGCCGGGTGTGCTGGCCACGCCGGAAGAAGCGCTGGAACTGGCCGCGGAGATCGGCTATCCCGTCATCCTGAAAGCTTCCGCGGGCGGCGGCGGACGCGGCATGCGCGTGGTGCAGCGCGCCGACGAGTTGCCGTTCCTGTTCTCGCAGGCGCAGAACGAGGCCGGCGCCGCCTTCAGTTCAGCCGACGTGTACCTGGAAAAATTCATCGGCGCGCCGCGGCACATCGAATTCCAGATTCTGGCCGACGAGCACGGCACCGTGGAGATTCTGGGCGAGCGCGAGTGCACCATCCAGCGCCGCCATCAGAAACTACTGGAAGAATCGCCGTCGCCCGCCATGACGCCTCAGATCCGCGCGGAGATTTCCGCGGCGCTGCGCAAAGCCATGTCCGCCGCCGGTTACAGCAATGCCGGAACAGTGGAATTCCTGATGGACGAAACCGGCAAGATCTACTTCATCGAGGTGAATGCGCGCGTCCAGGTGGAGCATCCCGTCACGGAATTCGTCACCGGCATCGACATCGTGAAAAGCCAGATCCGCATCGCGCAGGGAGAACGGCTGGAGGACATTCTGCCCCGTCCGGTCAAATTAAGCGGACACGCCATCGAGTGCCGCATCAACGCCGAAAACCCGGACACGTTCGTGCCCTCGCCCGGCCGCATCACCGGCTTCCACCTGCCAGGCGGTATTGGCGTGCGCGTGGATACCTGGGCGTACACCGATTGCGTAATTCCGCCTTACTACGATTCGCTGGTCGCCAAGCTGGTGGTCTACGGCAACGACCGGACCGAGGCGATCGCCCGCATGCGCCGCGCGCTGGAGATGTTCATCGTGGAAGGGATCCACACGTCCATCCCCATGCACCTGCGCATTCTGGCCGACCCCGATTTCCAGGCCGGCCGGTTCGACACTAACTTCATCAAACGGTTTATGCCGGTGGGCAAGGGGTCGGCCGGGTAGGGATTTCAGTTCGCACCCGCCCCTCAATTCAGCTCGATCTCGCTGAAGCTGATGGGACGATCCAGGACCATTTCCACGGTGGTGCCTTTAGGCAGAACGGCATCCGGTCCGTGCGACACCATGATGGCGATCAAACCGGCCGCCGCGCCCACTCCGGCGCCGATTCCCAGGCCCGTCAGCGCGTGCCCGGATGCCCCTCCGGCCATTCCGCCGGCCGTCGCGCCGATGGTGCCGGTCTCCTCCACGGTCCGGGCTTCGCCGGCCTTGTTTTTGTCGGCCGTCACTTTGCCCTCGGCGCGGTCCACGGTGACATCGATATTTCCGTCCGCGCCGCCCATGCGGGCGTTGAAATGGCGGGTCACCCCATTGGGCAGCGTCAGCGAATCGAACCGCACATACAATTCGGCCGAGCCCTTGGACCGCGTGGGCCGCTTGACTTCCGTCACCGTGCCTGTCACATAACTGCCGATGGGGACCACGATTCGTCCCTTGACAAGCACCGGGAAAGCCGTCTGCAGGTAGACCATGTCTCCCTGCGCCGAATGCCTGGTGCTGATGCTATTCAGCAGATTCAGGGGGATCCTGGTACCGGTTTCCAGCGTATAGAGCACCGGCTGGGGCGTGTCCGGCTTGGCCGCCTCCGTTTGAGTCCCCTGGGCTGCCGAGGCGCCCGCGAGGAGGAGCATGAGTAGGACGGAACGTTGCAGCATACGGCTCACCATCACCATAGTACCCTGTCTCCTTCAACGCACCCGCGGGCCGGAAGGTTTCGGCGCCCGCCCGAAATAAACCTCAATTCACGGAAAGCTGGCAACCGGCGGCGCTGGTTTGTCCACCGAGCGATACCTGCACCTGCGGATTGGTACCGGGATTCGGCGGCAGCACCACGTTGATCTGGTACAGCCCCACGGAGCCGGGACTCAGGCCTGCGTAGAGGACGGCCGATGGGTCGAGCGCCGTCCCGTTCAGGGTGACCGTCAGGGCGCCGGATCCGGAAATCGGCGAGGCGGTGGTTGCCGCTTGCCCGGTGATGGCTTTGGGCATCACGGCTCCCAGCCCGGTGGCGAACAGAATGACGATGTCGCCAGGCTGCGCCGGGGCGCTGGCGGTGATTTGGGCGTACCCGGTATTCCAATCCTCCGCAATGGCGAAGCCGGTGCTGTCGGTAAAGAGTTGCGGCGCGGCCGCGACCACGGTAACGGTCACGGTGGGTCCGTTGTTTCCGTTCCGCACCACCGTAACCGGCGTGTCTCCCAGGGCAGCGGTGACCGGAAACAGGAAGTTGATTTGACCGGGGGAAACGAACAGCAGCGGCGTCACCGATCCGTTCACGAAAACCGATACGCCGGCAAGCTGGGTGGGCAGCGAATCGCCGGCCGACAAATCCGCGTTCAGGGTATCAAACGATAAATTGGTTCCGAACAACGACAGGACGGAGTTCGCCGCAAAGGGTCCGGGGGCGAAATTCGACGCATTGACAATGCTCGCCGCCGTGTAGGACGGCGCCTGTCCCCACGCCGCGCAAGCGAACAGGACGGCCAGTGCCAGCCAGGTTCGAAACAAGGGTGTCCTCGCCGGATAGTGGGTTCACGCGCCGAAATGTCTCACGTTTGATCACCCCGGAGTACACTGAAGGTACCCGCGTCCGACTTTTTACGGATGCCGTGCGTCTACACACCAGGAGCCAGAGTTTGATATTTCGGGCGGTCGAAGATGCTGACCTGATTCAGCGGGCTGCCAAGGGCAACGTGGAGGCCTATAACCTCCTCGTGTCCCGTTGGGAGAAGCGTATGTATAACTATCTCCTACGGATAACGGGCAACCGCGAAGACGCTCTGGACTTGACGCAGGATGTATTCTTGAAGGCCTATCAGAACCTCCGCAAGCTCGAGGATCCGGGACGATTTATGTCCTGGATCTACCGGATTGCGCACAATGAGGCCTATTCCATGTTCCGCAAACGCCGGCCGGAAACCGACGTGGACGAGATGGAGCCCCGCGGCACGGAAACCGGCATCACGGTGGGCGGCAGCTCGGTATTTCCCATCGAGCTGAGCCTGTCGGTGGCCAGCGCTTTGGGTCGGCTGTCTCCGGAACAGCGCGAAGCCGTGGTGCTGAAGATTTATCAGGGGTTCAAGTTCGAGGAAATGGCTGAAATCCTGGCCTGTCCGGTTTCCACCGTCAAGTCCCGTCTGTATACCGCGCTCGATCTGCTCAAACAGGAACTGGCTCCGTTAGAGACACGGGGTGTGTGATGAGTTGCTCGCCGTTCGATTTAAAGGATTTTCTGCTGGAGGAACTGTCTGACGCGCAGCGGCTCCAGGTGGCAGCGCACGTTCAGACCTGCCCGAACTGCCGGCTGGAACTGGACCGGCTGCGTCTGACCCAAACCGCATTGTTGTCATTGCCCGACGAAGAGATCCCGCAGCGCATCGGCTTCGTATCCGACCAGATTTTCGAGCCCTCGCCCTGGCGGCGCGGCTGGGCGGCGTTCTGGGGATCGCCCGCCCGCCTGGCATTCGCTTCGGCCGCCATGCTCTCGGTAGCCCTGCTGGTCTCCCCAGTTCTGCATCGGCCGAATTCCGCGGGATCGCCCGCCGTCAGCACCATCTCCGACGCCGAGATCCGCCAGCGCATCGATCGCGGGATCGCCGAGGGAGTCACCCGCGCCGTGGCCGATATCGAAACGCGCTACTCGCAGCGTACCGAGCAGTTGGTCAAGGACATCGAACGCCGCGACTTGGAAGAGCGCACCAACATCCAGAAGATCGCGGAAAATACCATCGATTACCTGCAGCACGACAAGCAGGCCGCCGATCGCCGGCTTCTGGAAGCCAATGCGGGAGAACCGAGATGAAAACCGCCGGAATTCTGCTGCTGCTGGCCGCCATGCCGGCTGGATCGCAAATCGTCAACCGGCCGGCCAGCGTGGTGGCCTCCATCGATCAGCCGCGTTTTTCGCTCGACATCATCCACTCCCTGGAAAAGGACTTCGACCGGAAACTGGATGCCGCCGGGCCGGTGCCCTTGCACGTCATGGGCTTTTCCCGCGGTTTGTATCTTCCCGGTTACGGGCTGGTGTTCACGGCTGAGGTGGATTTGATGAATACGCCCGTGTCCGGCGGCATTTTGAATCGCAAGATCGAGGCGCCCGAGAGAGCCAGCATCCACGAGCGGAAGTTGGCGCAGTTGCCCCTGCTGCAGCACCTCATGCAGGAGATGGTGACGGCTTCGGCGCAACGGTTGGACATGATGCCGGAGAACGAGCACATCGTGCTGGCGGTCCGCTTGTGGTACCAAGGGTGGGAAGACCAGACCCGCCTGCCCAGCCAGATTGTCATGTCCGCCGACCGCAAGTCGGCCATGGCCGGGCTGATTAAGGAAGAATCCACCAAGTGACGCCCGTTCATCCGCTGCCGGAATCCTCGTCGTCGGACGGCGTGCGCTACATGCGCCTGGGCGAAATCCTGCTGGAGCGCGGCAAAATCGCGCCCGACGAGTTGGAGCGCGCCCTGGAATTGCAGCGGGAGCGGGGCGACAAGTTAGGCAAGATCGTCGTGGATATGGGCCTCATCGCCCATCGCGACGTGCTGGCGGCGCTGTCCGATCAACTTGGACTGCCGCTGGTCACCGTGGATGGCGCGCCGCCCGTGGCGCCCGAAATCGAAGGCCTGTCGCACCGCTTTCTGCGGCAGTGCAAGGCATACCCCATCGCGCTGGCTGATTCCAAGCTCACCGTCGCCATGGCCGATCCCCTCGATTTCGAGACCGTGGCGGCGCTGCAGGCGTTTTCCGGCCTGGACATCGTCACCGTGCTGGCGTCGGAGCAGGAAATTCTCGACTCCATCGACCGCCATTACGGCGAAGCGGAGCGCGAGACCACCGCCGAAGGCGACGACGAGCAGGCCAATGCCGACCTGGAACACCTGCGCGACATGGCGAGCGAAGCGCCCGTCATCCGCCTGGTCAACGCCATGATCGCCGACGCCATCGAAAAGCGCGCCAGCGACATTCATATCGAACCGTTCGAGAAAGAATTCCGCGTCCGCTTCCGCGTGGACGGCGTGCTGTTCAACCAGGATTCGCCGCCCCGCGAATTGAAAGCCGCCATCATCTCGCGCCTCAAGCTAATGGCCAAACTGAACATCGCCGAGCGCCGCCTGCCGCAGGATGGCCGCATCAAAATCAAGATCCTGGGCCGCGAAGTGGACCTGCGCGTATCGACGCTGCCCACGCTGTATGGCGAGAGCGTGGTGATGCGCCTGCTCGACCGTTCGGCCGGCGATTTCTACGACCTGCGCCGCCTGGGTTTCGACGAGCACATGCTCTCGCGCATGGAGTATTTCACCAGCCTGCCGCACGGCATCTTTCTGGTGACCGGACCCACCGGCAGCGGCAAATCCACCACGCTGTATTCGGCGCTCAAGCGTATCAACCTGCCGGACAAGAAGATCATCACCATCGAAGACCCGGTGGAATACCAGATGGACGGCATCAACCAGCTCCACGTCAATCCGCAGATCGGCCTGACGTTCGCTTCGGGGCTGCGGCACATCGTGCGCCAGGATCCCGACGTCATCATGGTGGGCGAAATTCGCGATCGCGAGACCGCCGACATCGCCATCCGCGCGGCACTCACCGGCCACCTGGTATTTTCCACGCTGCACACCAACGACGCGCCCAGCGCCATCACCCGCCTGGTGGATATGGGAGTGGAAAACTATCTCATCACGTCGTCGCTGGTCGCGGTGCTGGCGCAGCGCCTGGTGCGCGTGATCTGCGCCAACTGCAAGACTCCCTCGGGGACCGCGCTTTCGCCCGACGGGGTGATGATCGACACCTTCCGCGGCGCCGGATGCGACGAGTGCGGCGGCCGCGGGTACGCTTCGCGCATGGGCATTTTCGAAATGATGGAGCTGAATGACGAATCGCGCAAACTGATCATGGCCAATGAAGATGCCGGCGTGCTGACCAAGGCCGCGCGCCGTAACGGCATGCGCAACCTGCGCGAAGACGGCTGGATGAAGGTCTCGAGCGGCATCACCACAGTAGCCGAAGTGATGCGCGTGACGCAGGAGCTGTGAGGATGCCGCACAACGAATGCAGGTTGGTTTTATGGATTACGGATACTCCGATCCATTTCCGCCTGCGAAGATTCGCGCGGGTGGCGCCGCCTTGGAACCGCGACCGCAGGGAGCGGCCCGACGAAGAGTTACAGTCTCATGCGCTGGACCGATCGAGAACAGAGGCTAACTCATCTGTCTCCCGGGCCGCTCCCTGTTCGGTCGCGGTTCCAACGCGCCCCGACGCCGATTTTGGCTGCGGCTCCGCTGCCTTGTGGGCCAGGTTGTCAACCTGCGAGCGCAGTTCGCCCTCGACGGTCAACCTGGGCCCGTACCTGCCCCACATAAGCACATGACTACCTTTTTCTATCGCGCGGTAGCCTCCGACGGCAAGGTCCGGTCGGGTCGCCTGACGGGCGACAACGACAAAATCGTCGCCCGGGAACTGCGCAAGCAGGGACTGACGCCGGTGTATGTCGGCACGGCGCCGAAGGGGTCGGCGGCGGCGATGGAGATCAAGCTGCCCTCGTTCGGCGGCGGCCGGCGGCGCGATACGCTGTTCTTCACCCAGGAACTCTCCACCCTGCTGAGCGCCGGGGTGCCGCTCGACCGCGCGCTCTCCATTACCGTCGAATTGACCGAGAAGAGCGAATTCCGCGCCATCGTGGTGGACGTGCTGCGCATTCTCAAGAGCGGCCGGACCCTGGCCGACAGCCTGGCGTCGCATCCCGACTACTTCTCCGACCTGTACTGCAACATGGTGCGCGCCGGCGAGGCGTCCGGAGCGCTGGGGCCCATCTTCGAACGGCTCACGGAATTCGAGCGCACCCGCGACGAACTGCGCAACTACATCATTTCGTCGATGATCTACCCGGCGCTGCTGGCATGCGTCGGGCTGGGGTCGATCTTCATCCTGATGTACTTCGTGGTGCCGCGTTTCGCCCTGATCTTCGCCGACGGCCGCATGAAGATTCCCGCGCCGACGAAGCTGATGCTAGACGCCAGCTATTATGTGAACACCTACTGGTGGGTGGCGCTGTCGGCGATCGCCGGCACGCTGATCGTGTGGCGGCTCTATACCAATACCACCCCCGGCCGCCTGTGGTGGGACCGCGCGCGGCTGCGCATTCCGTTGCTGGGCGACTCGTTGCTGAAAGCCGAAACCGCCCGTTTTGCCCGCGCCATGGCTACCCTGGTGGCCCATACCGTGCCGCTGGTGCAGGCCATCGGGATTGCCGCCGCGACCCTGAACAACAAGATGATTTCCAGTGCCATGGCGCTGGTGGCGCTGGGCGTGAAGCGCGGTGAAGGCATCGCGGCGCCGCTGCGCAAGGTCGCGGTGTTTCCGCCGCTGGCCGCTCACCTGTTGACGGTGGGCGAAGAAACCGGCAAGCTGGACCAGATGTTCTCCCGCATGGCCGACATTTACGAATCCGAGACGCGGGCCTCCATCAAGCGCTTCACGGCCATCTTCGAGCCGATCGTGATCCTGGTGATGGGAGTGGTGGTGGGAGGCCTGATCCTGAGCATGCTGCTGGCAATTACAAGCATTAACGACGTGGCGATATGAGAACCAATCAACCTGAACTGAGCCGAAAGCGACGCCGGATGTCGGGCGTCACCCTGATCGAAATGCTGGTGGTGATGACCATCATCGCTTTGTTCGCCGCCCTGGTGGTTCCCAACATGTTGAAAAAAGGGACTGCCGCCAAAATTACCAAAGCTCATGCGGACATTTCGAGCTTCATGACGGCGCTGGCCGCTTACAAGCTGGACACCGGCTTGTTTCCAACATCCGAACAAGGGTTGCGCGCGCTGCGTGAGAAGCCGGCCGATGTGAACCAGTGGGCGGGCCCTTACATCGCAAGCGATGTTCCCAAGGATCCCTGGGGCCACGATTATGTGTACCGGTTCCCCGGGGAACAAGGCCCCGATCCGGAAATCATCTGCCTGGGAGCCGACGGCCAACCCGGCGGCGAAGGAGATAATGCCGATATCGTCAGCTGGAAAAGCCAGTAACCTCCGCGGCGTCACGCTGATCGAGATGCTGGTGGTGGTGGCCATCATCGCCCTGGTGTCCGCCGTCGCGTTGCCCTCGGTAGCCACTGGCATCGACAGCGTGCGCCTGCGGACCGCCTCGGATTCCATCGCCGGATTCCTGAACGCCGCCGTCAATCGCGCCGAGCGGCTGCAGCAGGCCGTGGTGGTGGTGATTTCCCCCAGCGACAACTCCCTGACGCTCTACTCCAGCGAGAAAGGCTTTACGCGTGAATTGCACATGCCCGGCGGAGTGACCATTGAGAAAGTGTTGGCATCCAGCAGCGGATCGGGCGACGAGGCTGGATTCCGCCTGGTGCTGCTGCCCGGCGCCACGATTCCTGCCATCGGGGTGCAGATTGCCAACTCGCACGGTTCGCGCCGCCTGATCCATCTGGACCCCATGACCGGCTTTCCGCACGTGGATAGCGTCGGTAAAGAAGAGTGAGAACAAGCAGCACTCCATCCTGGACCTGTGGGGCCGCCCCACAAGACAGCGGCTGCAGGCACGATTGCTTGCCCCACCAGCGCGGATTCACCCTGCTGGAGATGATGGTTGCCACGCTGATCATGTCGATCGCGGTGGTGGGGCTGCTGGGCGGAATCTCGGGCGCGACGCGCAATGCGTCGCGCGTCCGCGACTACGACCGCATCGTGCAACTGGCGCGGCTGCGCATGAACGATCTGCTGCTCGATTCCTCGCTCGCCGGAAACGGCACGCTCTCCGGTTCGTTCAACCCCGAGGTGACCGGCGGATTGGAGGCCGGCTGGCAGGCGCGCTGCACTACCGCCGCCATGCCGCCCAATCCGGCGCCCGGCCAACCGGCCCTCGACCGGATCGAACTGCAGGTCTGGTGGATGTCCGGACGGGATCGCCGCACCTTTACGTTCGAGGCCTTCCGCCAGCGCATTCTGAAAAATGGCGATATCGCGGGGGTTCCCTCCCAATGAGAAGACCTCTGCGCTCGACGGCCGGCGTCACCCTCATGGAGATCCTGATCGCGGTGACCCTGCTCAGCCTGCTCACGCTGGCCATGATGATGGTGATGCGGGTCGGTTTGATGGCCTATTCCAAGACCGGCGACCGGTTGATGGACAACCGCCGCGTCAGCGGGGCGCAGCGCATCCTGGAGAACGAGTTGATGGGGTTGATCCCGGTGAGCCCGCCATGCACGGGACAGAAGGAACTGGCGAACCTGCATTTCAATTTCCTGCAGGCGGAACCGCAGAGCCTCCGCCTGGTGTCGGGTTACTCCCTGCAGGAAGGCTGGCGTGGCCATCCGCAAATCCTGGAGTTCCTGGTGATTCCCGGCGAAGACAACGCGGGCGTCCGCCTGGTGGTGAACGAGATTCCGTACGCGCCGGGAACCGCCGGGATGGCTTGTATCGGCATCGCCCCGAATCCCGACCTGGGCGTGACCGTGCCCGTGTTCGCACCCATCAACGCCGGTCCCAGGTCGTTCATTCTGGCCGACAAGCTGCAGTACTGCCGCTTCGGCTACAACGTCGGATCAGGGACGGATCGCGACCCCATTGGCTGGCGTCCTTCAGCTACCGGACGGGGCTGGCCGCGCGGCATCCGCATGGAAATGGCGCCGCTGGAGCGCGATCCGTCGCGCCTGCAGGCAATCACGATTACCGCGCCTCTGTATCTTCATCGTTCGCTCGGGGTTGAGTATGAGGACAAGTAACCGCCGCCGCGGAAGCGCCTTGCTGGCGGTGCTGTGGCTCTCCGCGGCGCTGTCGGCGATTGCCCTCTCGCTGGCCATCACGGTGCGCGGCGAGATTGAGCGCACCTCCACCGATGCCGACGGCCTGCGCGCCTACTACCTGGCGCGCGGCGGCGTGGACCGCTGCTCCCTGGAACTGCTGTGGTCCATTGGGCAGTTGCCCGACAAACGGCCGATTCCCCGCTATTCGACGGAAGTCCTGTACCACTTCGCCAGCGGCGACGTGCGCGTGGAGATCATCCCCGAGACCGCCAAACTGGACGTCAACCGCGAGACGCCGGAAGTCCTGGACCGGATGATCGTAGCCCTCGGCGTCGATCCCGGCCGCGCCGCGGAGATCGCCGCGGGGATCGACGACTGGCGCCATCCCTCTCCCGAAGGCGGCCTCTTCGACGGGTATTATTCCACCCAAACTCCGTCTTTTCAGCCGCTGCATGCGTCTTTTCAAGAGATTGAGGAACTGCTTCAAGTGAAAGGCGTTACCCCCGACATTTTCTACGGAACCTACGCCCCGGGCGGGCCGGATACGCAACTGGAGGGCGGGCGCACGCTGGTGCGGCACAGCGGCTTGCAGGATTGCCTGTCGGTCTACGGCGCCCGCGGGCAAGTGGACGCCAATACGGCGGATCCGGCGGTGCTGGCGGCGGTAGGCGTCCCCGCGGCCGCGATCTCCATGATCGTCGCCCATCGCCGGGTGAAGCCGTTTTCGCAGCAGGACCTGACCGATTTCCTGGGGTCCATGGGTATTCCCGGGGCGCCTTTGCGGGTGGAAGGGAATTCCATCGTCACCCTGCGGGCGACGGCGCGGCTGCGGCTTCCCGGCGGCCAACTGTCCGATCTGCGCCGCACCGTGGCGGCACAGGTGAAGTACATGGGTCGCGACGCGGATGCGCCCATTCACATTCTCCGCTGGTACGACACGGCCTGGAGCAACTGACCCGATGCCAATTCCCAGGGACCTTCGCAAACTGCTGTCATTCGGTACGGGTATCGGCGTCGAAATCGGCGCGGCCGATCTGGAAGTGGTGGCCGCGCGCGTGCGGCCCACCGGCGTGCAGGTGGCCGGACATATGGTGATCCGCAACTTCGCGGCGCGGCCGGCGGCCGAGTGGGGCGCCGAGTACGGACACTTCCTGAAGGGTCTGGGGATGGGCCACATGAGCGCTACGGTGCTGCTGCCGCGGCGCGAAGTGATCGTGCGCCAACTGGCTCTGACCGGCGTCGCGGTCAAGGAGATGGAAAACGCCATCCGCTTCCAGGTGGACACGCTGCATCCCTACGGCGATGCCGAAGTGGCCTGGGGCTGGTCCCCGGTGGCCGCCGGCGCGGCGCTGCTGGGCATTGTCCGCCAGGAGACGGTGGACCGGTACGTGCAATTATTCGCGGAAGCAGGCGTGGCCGTGGGCAGTTTCACCTTCTCGGCTGCCGCGGTCCACGCTGCCATCCGGCTGAACGGCCACGCCGCGTCGGACGGCTTCGTGGCCCTCAGCCGCAGTGCCACGGGCGCGGTGGAGGTGTACGGCGAAAGCCCCTCGCGCCCGGTATTTTCGGCGGAGTTCGATCTTCCCGCGGCGCGCGCCACGCTGCTGGCGCTGTCGGAACTGCGCCTGGAACCGGGTACGGCCCCGCAGAAGCTGGAAGAAGTGCTTCCCAAACCGGCCGCCAATCCGGTGGAGAACGATTTGTCGCGCAATGCCCTGCCGTACGCTACGGCGCTGGCCGGAGCCTGTCCTCATCTGGCGCCCGCGGCCAACGTGCTGCCGCGCGAGTACCGGAAATCGAATTCGCGCGCGGTCTTCGTGCCAACCATCGTGCTGGGCGCTCTTCTGGTGCTGCTGGCCGCCGGCATCGCGGTCTATACCAAGTACGCGGAGAGCCAGTATCTGCAGCGGATCCACGCGGAAATGGACCGGATTGGCCGGACCGCGGCGCGCGCTCAGAATCTGCAGACGGCCTACGACGAAAAGCGCGCGCGCACCCGCATCCTGGATGAGATTCGCGGCCGCACGCGCGCCGACATGGACGCGCTCAACGAATTGACGCGCCTGCTGGAATATCCCACCTGGACGGACTCCATCGAGATCGCGAGCGACGTCGTCCGCATCAACGGCGAGTCTCCGCAGGCCACGTCGCTGGTGAAGATCCTGGATTCCTCCCCGCTGTTCAAGAATTCCGTGTTGAAGATGACCATGCCTCCCAAGTTCCAGATCGAAACCACCCGGCAGGTGACGCCATGACGGTTGGGACGCTCAATCGTAAGCACGTGATCGTTCTGGTGGTCTGCGTGGCGGCGATCCTGTGGATCCGCTTCGGGGTTTATGGCGACCACACGACGTCCTCGGTGACAGCCACCGAGACCATCCCCCAGGCGGAGCACCGGCTGCAGAAATTGCGGCAGGCGGCCGCCACGGCGCCGGCGAAGGAAGAACTGCTGCAGAAGGCGACCGCCGAACTGGCGGAGCGCGAGAAGGGCCTGCTGCGGGCGCCCACGGAAGCACAAGCCTCGGCATCGCTGCTCGAGACACTGAACAGTCTGGCGAAGAGCAACGGCATCACCACGCAGGGCGCCGAGTTCCGCGACAAACCGCTGACTAAGGATTACGGCGAGGTCACGGTAACCGTGCGCTTCAACTGCGACATCGCGCAACTGGTCAACCTGCTTGCCGCGCTGGCCGATCAGACACAGATCCTGGCGACGGATGACCTGCGCCTCAACCCGGTACCCAACGACAAGAACAAAACCATCCAGGTGCTGCTGACCGTGTCGGGCGTGGTGGAGCGCAAGCTGCTTCCCGAGAAGAAAGGGGGAACCCTGTTTTGAACCGGAAATTAGTGCTTCTCAATGTGGCGCTGGTGGGCGCCGTGGCGTATACCGGCGTGGAATTGCGCCGCCAATGGGTGGCCGCCAAGGAGCGCCAGGCGCAGATCTCGCGCGGCCAGATCCAGCCGACGCCCGCGCCTCCCTTCAGCAAGCTGCCCGAGGTGGCTCCGGTGCTGCCTTCCGGCTATTCCACCATCGCCCAGAAGCTGCTGCTGCATCCGTCGCGCAATCCCGACCTGCCGGTGGAGGTGCCACCGCCGCCACCACCGCCGCCGGTCCGCCCGCCGCTGCCGGCCTATCACGGCATGATCAACCTCGGCGATGGTCCCGAGATCATCCTGAGCGTGGGGGCGGCCGCGCACAAATATCTGCATCCCGGCGACCCCATCGGCGATTTCAAACTGGTGGGATTCAGCGCCGACGAAGTGGAGCTGGAATGGAACGGCGAGCGATTTCGGAAGCGTCTGACAGAACTGGTGGCCCATTCCGGGCAGCAACAGGCCGCCGCGTCGGAACCCGATGCCGCGCCGGTTGCGGTGCGAGCGCCCGTGACACCCGGGGCGTACGGCCCCGATAAGAACGCCAACGGCAATGGAGAGCGTGCCTGCGTGGATGGCGACACGACGCCCGTCGGCACCGAAAAGGACGGCGTGGTCAAAACCATCGTCAGGAATGCGTTGATGGGCAGCGAAAACTGCATCTGGAAACCGGTCAGCAAGTGACCGGTGGAATCCGCACGATTTGTTTAGGAAGAGACTGATGCGTCAACCTTTGTTTCGTCTGATGTTCGCCATTAGTGCCGTGGCTGCAACCCTCGCCGCTCAGGGAGGGGTCACCGGAATCCCCGGCATGGCGCCTCCGCCGCCGACCACGCCGCAACCCGCCCAGCCCACGCCGGCTCCGGCGCCCAAGACCGGAGAGCAGCGGCCGGCCGCGCCCGGACAAACGCAAACCACGCCCGCACAACCAGGGCTCGCGCCGCTGACGCTCGACAGCAACATGCCCTTCATCTGGAACGACGTGTCGCTCACCGAAGTCATCGACATGTTGGCACAGCGGCTGCACATGAAGTACCTGCTGGATCCGCGCGTGAAGGGGTCGGTGACCATCCACACTTACGGCGAGGTCAAGGCCGTGGAGTTGATGCCGTTGCTGCAGACCATCCTCCGCGTAAACGGGATGGCCATGGTACAGGTCGGCGATCTGTGGCGCATCCTGCCGGCGGCTTCCATCTCCGCCCTGCCCATCGAACCACTGCAGACCAACGACCCGAAGACCCTGCCGGACGACGAGCGGATGGTCATGAACCTGCTGTTCCTGAAGTACACCACCGCCAAGGAAATGGACACGCTGCTCGGCCCGTTCATGGGAGAACATCACACGTCGGTGGCTTACGATCCGGCCAATTTGTTGATCATCGAAGACAACTCGCGCAGCATGCGGCGCACCATGGAGTTGATCGCGATGTTCGATTCCGAGACCTTCGCCAGCAAGCGCGTTCACCTCTTCGACATTGTTAACAGCCGTCCGTCCGATCTGGCCAAGGAACTGGACAACGTGATGAAGGCGTATTCGGCCACCGACAAGAGCGGCGTGCGTTTCATGCCCATCGACCGCATCAACACGCTCATCGCGGTGGCCCCCAATCCGGGCGTCTTCGAGGAGGTGCAGCGGTGGATCGAAAAGCTGGATGTCAAGGCCAAAGTTACCAGCGGGTCCACCGATATGTGGGTGTACCAGTTGAAATACCAGCGAGCCGAAATCCTGGCGCTGGCCATTCAAGCCCTGTATAGCGGCAACACCGCCGCGTTGGTGGCGATGTACCAGATGCTGAATCAGAGCATGTATTCGTCCGGCATTGGCAACAACGGAACGGGGTATGGTATGGGCGGGGGCATGGGAATGGGAATGGGAACGGGCGGCTTTGGCAACAGCCTGGGAATCGGCGGGTTGGGGACGGGCGGATATGGTGGTGGCGGCATGGGGTTTGGCACCACGTCGAACTATGGGAACGGATATGCCGGCGGCTCGCCGTATGCGGCGGCGCCCCTCGCCACCATGGGTCAGAACCCACAACAGCAGGCCGGCGGCGCCGATGCCACCGGAACCTACCTGGGCAATCAACCGGGCGCACAAGGCGGCACGGGCCAGCATATGCCGCAGGTGGTTCCCAACCCGTTCAATAATACGCTCATGATTCGCGGAACCGCGCAGGAGTTCGAGCAGATCTCCAACATGCTGCGGCAGCTCGACGTAGCGCCGCGGCAGGTCCTCATCGACGCCAAGATTTACGAAGTGGACCTGGACAACGAGTTCGCCGCCGGCGTGGAGAGCTATCTGCAGAATGCCGGGAGCTCCGCCGCTACCGGCGTCACCAATAATGGTGTGACCGGTACCGGCACGCAAAGCGTGGTCAGCGGTCTCAGCCCCGCGCAGGCGCTCACTGCCGCGGCGGGACCGGGCGGCCTGGCGCTGACGGTGGGCGCCATGGTGTCCAACAGCAAACAATTGCTGGGACTGCTCACCGCCCAGGAAAATCGCGGCCGCTCGCGCGTGATCTCGTCGCCCAGCATCATTGCCACCGATGGAATCCCCGCCACCATGAACATTGGCAGCCAGGTGCCGGTGCTGACGTCGCAACTGGCCACGGGCGTACAATCCGGCGGCAACACGCAATTCGCCAATACCGTCTCCAGCCAAAGTGCCGGCGTCACGCTCAGCATCACGCCGCGCGTCAGCTCCAGCGGCGTGGTCACCATGATCATCAACCAGCAGGTGACCGCGCCGGTCGCCCCGGCCGCTTCGGCCACCATCCAATCGCCATCTTTTTCCAACCGTTCGTTGAGCACGCAGCTCACCATCATGGACGGCGATACCGTCGCCATCGGCGGCGCCATCGTGGAGAACCACACCGAAAGCTCCGGCGGTGTGCCCTTCCTGCACCGGCTTCCGATCATCGGCTCGGCGTTCGGCGCCAAGAGCTACAGCACGCAGCGCACGGAATTGATCGTCTTCCTGACCCCTCGTGTGATCTACGATTCCAACGCCCTGGTGGACGCCACCGAGGAGCTGAAGAACGAAATGAAGCGCGTCGGCAAGCTGATGAAGGACGATCAATAAAGAGTTGTCAGTTTACAGTTCACAGTTGACAGTCAGGAAACGCCGTAGGCGTAACTGTTTACTGTGAAACTGTAAACTGTTTACTGTTAACTATTTACAGTCACCATCCCCAACAGCGCCTGCTCGTCGATCACTTCCACGCCGAGCTTCGCGGCCTTGTCCAGTTTCGATCCGGCATCGGCCCCGGCCACCACGAAATTGGTTTTCTTGCTGACCGCCGCGACCACTTTCCCGCCGGCGGATTCGATCAGCGTCTTGGCTTCCTCGCGGGTGAGCGTGGGCAGCGTGCCGGTCAGGACAAAGCTGAGACCCGCCAGCGTGCCGCCCTGCGTGCGCGTGGAGCGGTACGTAAACATGAGGTTGGCCGCGCGCAGCCGTTCCACCAGCTCGCGGTTGTGCGATTCCCGGAAGAACTGGTAAATGCTCTCGGCCACCTTGGGACCGACCTCTTCGGCGCGCTGCAATTCCTCCACGTCGGCGGCCGCCAGCGCGTCCAGGCTTTCGAAACGCTCCGCCAGGAAAACCGCCGTCCGTTCGCCCACGAAGCGAATCCCCAGCGCCGCGATCACCCGCGGCAGCGAGTTCATCCGCGACCTCTCGATATTGCGAATCACGTTGGCCGCCGATTTCGGCCCCATGCGTTCCAGCGCCATCAATTGATCGACCGTCACCGTGTAGAGATCCGCCAACCCGCGCACCAGCCCGCGATCCACCAACTGGTCCACCAGGGCGTCGCCCATGCCGTCGATGTTCATGACGGCGCGCGAAGCGAAGTGCAGAATGGATTCCTTCAACCGCGCCGAGCAATTGGTGTTGATGCAGCGGCTGGCGGCTTCGCCTTCCTCCCGCACTACCTTGCCGCCGCACACCGGACACTTCGCCGGCATGGCAAACGGACGCCGGTAGGATCCCAGCGCGGAAACTCGCACCACTTTGGGAATGACGTCGCCGGACCGCTCGATCACTACGTCGTCGCCGATAGCCAGCCCCAGCCGCCCGATTTCGTCTTCGTTGTGCAGCGTGGCGCGGGAGACCGTGACGCCGCCCACTTCCACCGGCTTCAGGATGGCCACCGGGGTGAGCGCGCCGGTGCGGCCAACCTGCACGCCGATATCCTCCACCGTAGTGACGGCCTGGCGCGCCGGATACTTGTAAGCGATGGCCCAGCGGGGAGCCTTGGCGGTGAACCCCAGCGAGCGCTGCTGCGCCACCGAATCCACCTTCACCACCACGCCATCGATCTCGTAAGGCAGTTCTTCGCGGCGCGCTTCCCAATGGGAGCAGAACTCGATCAACTCGTCCACCCCGCTGCAGATCCGGCGATGGGGGTTCACCTTGAAGCCCAGGCGCGCCAGCTCGTCCAGCGATTCCCAGTGGCTGTCCAGGGCGGGGCGGCCGTCGGCCAGCAGGAAATACGTGTAATAATCCAGGCGGCGCGATGCCGTCACCTGGGGCTCCAGTTGCCGCAGCGATCCGGCGGCGGCGTTGCGCGGGTTGGCGAAGCGCGAGAGCCCGCGTTCATCGCGTTCGGCGTTGAGGCGTTCGAAAGCGCGGCGGTTCATGACGGTTTCGCCGCGCACCTCGAACGCCGGCATGGCGGTCTTGACCGCCAGAGGAAGGGAGCGAATGGTACGCGCATTTTCGGTGACGTCTTCTCCCACCATTCCGTCGCCGCGAGTGATGGCCTGCGCGAAGCTGCCGCCCCGGTAGAGCGCCGCCATGGACAGGCCGTCCATTTTCAGCTCGGCGACGTAGCGGTAGGGGGCGCCGCCCAGCAATTCGCCGACGCGGCGGTCGAAATCGCGCAGCTGGCCATCGTTGAGCGCGTTGTCCAGGCTCAGCATCTGGGAACTGTGCGGCACCTTGACGAAGCCCTCGCGCGGCTTGCCGCCCACGCGCTGGGTGGGCGAATCGGGCGATGCCAGCTCGGGATGATCGGCTTCCAGCGCCTGCAGGCGCCGCATGAGGGCGTCGTATTCGGCATCGGTGATTTCGGGCTGATCCTGGACATAGTACAGGTGTTCATGGCGGCGCAATTCTTCGCGAAGCCCGGCGATCTCGCGCACGGAATCTTGCATGGAGTTCTCAATTATAATTTAACGAGGATACCAACCGGAGAGTACACCATAACAAGCTACAGGAAGACCGTCCTCATATACAATCCTTGCGCGGGCAGATTCGGACGGGACGGCGGTGCGCTCGTCGAGCGTATCGTGAAAACTCTACAATGGAATGGCCATCAGGTCACTGTAGCTCCCACCACCGGCCCGGCTACCGCCGGCGGGATTGCGCGGGAACACGTGGCCTCGGGAGCCGATCTGATCGTGGTAGCCGGGGGCGATGGAACCGTCAATGAGGCCGCCGAGGGCGTCATCCACACGCCGGTGCCGCTGGCCATTCTTCCCGGCGGCACGGCCAATGTGCTGGCCATGGAAATCAGGCTGGGCAAACGGATCGGACGCGCCACGGAACGCCTGGAGGAGTGTCTGCCGTACCGCATTTCCGTGGGCCATGTATCGTGCGGCACGGAGGTCTCGCGCCACTTTCTGCTGATGGCGGGAATTGGCCTGGATGCCTACATCGTGAGAAATGTGAACTCCGCTTTGAAGGCAAGAACCGGTAAGTTCGCCTATTGGGTGGCGGGATGGAGCCTCCTGGGCCGCAAGTTGGCGCAGATGGACGTGGAGGTGGACGGGCGCAGCTATGGGCGCTGTTCGTTTGCGCTCGCCAGCAAGGTGCGGAACTACGGCGGCGACTTCGAGATTGCCCGTGAAGTAACGCTCTGCGACGACCAGTTCGAGGTGATCCTGTTCGCGGGAAAATCGTCGGCGCCTTATGTGAAGTACTTCGCGGGTATGGCGACAAACCGGCTGAAGGGTATGCGCGGAGTTACCGTGGTGCGAGGACAGCGCATCAACCTGCATACTGTGGGAGATCGGCCGGCCTGGGTACAGGTGGATGGGGAGTTGGCGGGCGTCGTGCCGGCCGAGATCCGCGTCGTACCCGATGCGATGACCTTGCTGGTGCCGCCCGGGTATGGAAAGTAACCACGGAAAATAGGCGGCGAAATCCGCCTACCACCCGCAGCGATCGAGCCAACCCGGATGGTCGCGGACGTGGCGGGCAATCTCTTCCAGAATGGACTCGAGCGAAATCTCCGGCTGCCAGGCGAATTCCTGGCGTACGCGGCGGCTGTCCATCACCAGCCAGGGGATATCGAAGCGGCGCGGAGTGTGGTCGGCAACCGGCGCGAACGGGCCGAAACGGCGGTCGCACCAGGCGGTGAGCTGCGCCAGCGACATGGAGTTGGCGAGTCCTCCGCCGGCATTGTGGATGGCGCCCGCACCGGACGCGCCGCGGCGAATTTGCAGGGCCAGGAGAGCGGCCAGGTCGTCGGGATGAAACGCATCGCGGACCTGCCAGCCGTGACCGCCGAATCCGATATAGCGTAGCGGACGGCGTGCCGCGTGGGCGTGCAGCCAATACGAAAAGATTCCCTGTTCGGCCGTCCCGAATTGGCCGGCTCCGGCCAGCACGCCGCAGCGATTCACCCATACCGGAAACCCGAAGGTGGCGCCGTATTCCAGCGCCAGCGTCTCCGACGCCAGCTTGGTAGCTCCGTAGAGCGAGACCGGCGCCGCCGTGGAGAATTCCTCGCCGACGCCCTGCTCGGAGGCGCCCGCCGGAATGGGCTGCGAGAGATCGACGGCAAAGGCGCCGTCCCGCTCGCGCACCGGAATGGCGGCCAGTGCCGCAATGGAATACACGCGGCTGGTGCTGAGCAGGATGAATCCGGCTCCGCGGCGGCGCGCATATTCCAGCGTATTCACCGTGCCGAGAAGATTATGTTCCAGCAACTGGCGACTGCTGGAGCGCCCGTCCACGCCCGCCAGGACGCTGGGATTGGCGGCGGCTTCGATCACCCAATCGACCGGCGGCAGCACTTCCAGGTCGCTCGGCTGGCGGACATCGCCGTGGAACAAGCGGACTCCGGAGCCGCGCAGACTGTCGACGTTGGTTTCCGATCCGCGGCGCGAGAGATTGTCGAGACCGACGATTTCCAGCGATTCGATGCGTTCGCGCAGGGCGCGCGCCAACCGCTCGCCAGTGAATCCGCAGATGCCGGTGATGAGAAGTTTCATGGGCTAAACTTGTTATCGCACAAGCGGCATACCCGTGCTGGAAGGACGTTTCGAGGGCACCAGAATGGTGGCGTCCAGAATCTCCACCTGCGCGCCGATGGAGCTTTCATTGGTGATCACGATGTGCGTGGCTCTCCGGATATCCGGGACCCGTAACGCGATCGTCTGAGGGTCGCGCGCCGCCCCAATACCCAAGGTTCGTGCCAGTCCGAATCTTTTGACGATGTCGAAAACCTGAAAGCCAACGCGCCCGTGAATCACGCGGAGCCGGAGTTCCACCCAGCAGGGACCCTCCACGGACTCCGCATGTTGCACCGGAATCAATCCGTAGAAGCCCCCCATATGGGGCAGAGTGGTCAATCGCCGTTCGGGACCGGGATCCAAATGAGCCCCATTGACGGCCTCGGTCCGCGCGAGGTCGATCGCGTTGGCCCTACGGACGGTCCCCTCTGGAGGCGGTTCCTCTGCCGGCGGCAGACCCACGCCTACGTAGCCCGGCAGTTGATCGAAGGTTTGATAGAAACGCATGGGCTGGTCGGTGCGCCGTAAATGGTCCACCATGGCCTTGCGATCCGCCAGCAAGAGCGTACCCGGTACGCGTGAGAGGGCACGGCAGACGCGGCTCATCCATCCGGCCGGTTCCGGAATGGCGCGCGGCGCCAACAGGGTCACCAGCACCTTCCGGGCATCGGGCGAGCTGTCGGGAATGTCCAGCACGGTCCAAAACGAACCCGGCCAGTTCCGCCGCCAGCCCCACTGGTCGAGCCCGACCTCCGGTGACCGTGGACACACTGCGGAGATGACGTCGTAACTTCCGGACGGTTCCTGCTGGAAGCGGTAGAGACGGCCGTCGCGGCTGGCATATCCCGCCAGTTGCACCGGTTGCGTCAAGCTGAGCAGGATAATTTGCAGCTGCTCGTTGGTTTCGCCCAAGTAGAAACCGCGCAGTTGCAAAGTGCCATCGGCAAACCAGCCGGTTACGGAGTCTCCGGATGGGCCCACGCAAGAACCGGGGCAGTCCACCAGGGCATCCAGGTTGGAGGCGTACGCATGCGGATCGAATCCCAGCCTCCCGAGTTGAATGTCGGCTTCAGTGTTGTAAAAATGCGTGGCGCCGGATGCGTACCACTGGCCCCAGTCGCCGCCCACGCGAGCATCCGGACCGAGGATCTCACGCATCGCGGCTCGCGCTACTTCCGCCTCGTGAACCCGCGGCTGCAACGACAGCGTAGCCGCTTTCAGCATGGGGCTGCCGGCCACCAGATGAAACGCCAGAAACACCGCCGCTAGCGGCAAAACGGCTCGCTGGAACACGGTCGGCAATCGCCTGGAAGACCGTTCCAGCAGCACGACCACCCCGATGGCCGCCGCACCGGCAAAAAGCGCCACTTCATGCACCAGGTACGGGCTCAACTTGTGCCAGGCGAAGAGATACAGAAACAGTTGGAGCGGCAGCGCCGCCAACGCCAGCCCCCGCGTCGATCGCACCGCCGCCAGGATCGCCGTGGTGTACACCAGAAGCGGAACGCCCCATGACATGGCCCTCTGCGCGAGCGCCAGGTGACTGCCCAGTCCGGCCCACTCCCGATATGCCTCTGCGTGCCACCGTATGGAAGCGCCCAAAGCTCCCTGTCCCGGGGTAACAGCCATGAGCTCCTGGATTTCCTTCCGGTATGGCAGCAGATATAGCGCCACATAGGGGATACCGAACAGGCATACGCCGGCACCCAATGCCGCCAAACGTGACTTAGCCGCCTTCCAGCCCAGGCTGCGAACGGCCCACACCGCGTACACGGCCACGCCGCTACAGGCGAAAACCGCATAGTAGTGCGTACCGGACGCCCAGGTGAGCAGGAATGCGCCTGCCGCCAGGCTGCGCCTGTTCCAGTTCTCTAGCCGTCCGGATTCGAGAAGCACCAGCCCGCACAGCCACGCCGCGTGCACGTGTCCCTCCGGACGCGTTCCGAATAACTCCGTCCACGGCATGCCATTGGCCGCCGCCATAAGATATCCAACGGAAAACAAGAGCCCCAGTTTTACCGCATCGGGGAACGCACCGCGGACGATGCAGACAATCAGGAGCAGGAACAGTAGCACCGTGGGCGTGGCCTCGGCGTAATAAATGCCCAGGCCCAAACGGCACAGCCAGCCAATCAGGAAGGTATGGATCGGTGGATGAGTGATCACCGGCAGATCGAAGGACCAGTTAGCCGTGTACGACGGAAACGTCAGCTTCCCAAAGTGGGCCAACATGTACGGAGGATTCTGAAATCCTAACTCGTCAACCCATCCACCCCGCTCCGTGCCATATGCCGCGATCAGCACCAGGACGGCGACGAACCATGCGAAGACGACCACCGCCTTCCGGCCCGAATTCCCGAGTTTCCCGGCTGGTTGGGGCACTGCGCCGCCGGCTGATGCCGCGGTATCGCCGAGCCTGGCTCTTCGTACCGTTTCGGCCATTTCGCTGTAATTCACAGTAGCAGAAGTGGTAACTCGGCAGGATGGCCGCTGGTCCTTTCCGCAAGAGGCTATAATTCAGGTTGCCGCCGGCACGCAAGAGTCTTTGGTGGCGGCTGACCCGACGATGAAATCAGTACGCTCCACTCCGGTAATTGCTTTTGCCTGTTTCGTCGCCCTCTTGATCCTGGTATCGGCATACTGCACCGAGCGGAATGGGGCAGTGGACGAGTTGGGCTTTCTCAATCCGCCGTACATGTTGGTCCATTACGGCCACTTGACGTTTCCCACATTCCCCCACAACGGCTTTTTCGATCTTCCGGTGATGACGCATCCGCCAATGCATTTGTTTTGGATTGGCCTGTTGTGGCGGACAGGGTTCACCATCTACTATGCGGAGGCGACTCCCACGGTCCTGCTGTTCCTGCTGGCCATGGTGATCGTTGTCTACAGCCCATTTCCCACTCCGGTGAAGTTGGGCTGGCTGTTCTCCATCGGTTTCCTGGCGGCTAGCGGCGAATCTATCACAACGTGCTTCGGCACGCGGCCGGAAGGAGAAATTCAAGCTGCCTGGTTCTGCGGACTATTGCTGTTGGAGGCGGGACGAATCGGGGATTGGAATCGCCGCTGGCTCTGTGCCGGAGCCCTGTTTCTCACCTGGGCTTCGGCAACCCACTACTACGCGGGTCCGGCGGCTGCGGGAGTGGTGGTCTACATGGTCTGGGCGGTGCGTAGCTTGGGCTGGAAGGAGGCGAAGCCCCGCGTAATCGCGCTCATGGCGGGGGGCTGCCTCTTCGCGGTACCGTATCTCGCCCTCTATGTCATTCCCTACTTCCACGAGATCCGCGACGTCATCCACAACACGGTGGGCCAGGGCGGAATTGCCTTGTCGGTGCACCGGCACCTGGATCTGTATCGGAACTGGGTGCGGGAACTGTACCACCCGGCGCTGGTCCGTGCGGGCATGTCGCTGGGCGTCCCGCTTCTGGTTGTCTCCACGGCGATTCTGGCGGCCATTCGCTCTACGCGGGGAATCGCCCTGGCGGCGCTGCCCCTGCAGCTTGGAATCTTTCTGCTGGTATGGCGGAAGATGCCGTTCTACATCGTCCATGAATCGGTGTTTTTTGCCGCGGCCGTGGCGATCGGCCTGCTCGTGCCGGTCCAGTATCTGGCGACCCGGCTCCGCATGAAGCCCGAGCGATGGTTCGCCCCGGTGGCTGTCCTGGCGCTCTCCATCTACCTGGTAAAATCCAGCCCCATGCTGGCCGAAGTCCGCATAACGTTTCGTCCCATGGTCCACGAAGTCGAGATAGCGCATGCCGCGGGACGCCAGATGCTGGGACCGCACGCCCGCATGGGAGGCCGCTGGTGGGGATGGTACGGATCCGGAGCGGAGCACTGGTACGATGTCGAACGCGACCTAAACGCGCGGTTTCTGACCTTCGATCCCGCCACCTACGTCAACAATGTGGATGCTTTTGAGCTGTGCCCTTCGCTGGACACGACAGGAAGCTTGCCGGTTTGGTACGCCGGCGGCACAGTAAAGCTCCGCGGATTTTATTTTGCCCAATCCAATCCCGCCTTACGCTGCCTCGCGCTGAGTCCGCGCGCCGGCGCGCCGCTGGTGGGCTATGCCGCGTGGGATGGCCAGTTGTACCGGTTCCAGGAGGAGGGCGAGGGTAGCTACCAAACGCTTTCGTTGGCCTGCGGGCCGGGAGCGGAGGATTGGAACCGGCCGTGGGACGGTGTCTTCTCGGTCGGCCTGAATATAGAGGATGGGCCCGAAAGTGGGGGAACGATGGTCACGGTCCTGGCTCCCCGTGAACGGTTGGCGCCAGTCGGCTCGATCGGCCGCTCCTGCCGGGAGGTCTCGCGGGTTTCAGGAACCCTGGTGTTGGATGATTGGAGACGGCTTGTGGAGCAGTCCCGGCGGGACGACCCGGTTATGCATTTCTACCGCAATGTGGACGACCTGCCCGGCTATCAGGGCGTGGGGTTGTCGCCGGATGCCATTCCGCCTCGCGACGCCGTGCCCTTGGCGGACGCCACCGCCGATCTTCCCGGCACGATCGCCACTGGCGGGAGAGTGGATCGCGTCCCCCAAGTGCGGGTGGCCACTGCGCCGACTCCGGGAGCTTATTCCGCCTTGATACCTTTGACGATTCCGGCGGACGCCGCTTCCGGGGGATGGATCTCCCTCAAACTTCGGGTGCGGAGGGGGCGCGTGGGGTTCGGGCCTTGCCAAAAGAACGGCCTGCTGCTCAGCCGAACCAAGGCGATCGCTCCTTCCGCCGAACCGCAAACCGTCGCGGTCCATACCTCTGATCTTCGTCGCGCCGCTGGTATCGTAATTTTCAATGAAGGCATGCAAACTGCCGAAGTGGATATTTTCAGGGCCAGCGTGCTGGTCCGGCAAGTTGCCCGGCCGGAAACCAGACGATGAGGATCGAAAAAACGGTGGTCTGGTTCAGCATTCTTGTGGCATTGCTGATCCTGCTCTCGGCGTATTGCACAGATCGGGATGGTGGCAATTTCGGAGGGGATTTCGACGAATTGCTGATGCAGAATCCGGCTTACATGCTGGCCCATTCCGGCGCAATCACGTTTCCCGCCTATTGGTTCGGCGGTGGCTTCGATCATCCGCTGACGGCACATCCCCCCATCCACCTGCAATGGATCGGTTGGCTGATGCACCTGGGGTTCCCCATCTACTACGCCGAAGCCACGCCGGTAGCTCTGCTGCTGTTGCTGGGCGTCGTCGCGATTGCCTACAGCGTGTTCCCCACTCCGGTCAAACTGGGCCTCCTGTTCTGCATCGGCTTCCTGGCAAGCACCGGCGAAACCTTGACGTTGCTCTTCGGGGTTCGTCCGGAAGGAGAGGTCCAGGCAGCCTGGCTCCTGGGGTTGGTTCTGCTGGAGTCCGGCAGGCTGGATCACTGGAATCGCTTCCGGCTGTTCGCCGGGGCTTGTTTTCTAACATGGGCTTCGGGCACCCATTATTACGCCGCTCCGGCCTTTCTGGGCGTAGCGGTCTACCTGGTCTGGGTGGTGCGCAGCCTGGGCTGGCGCGACGGCCGCGGACGTGTGATCGCCTTGTGTGCGGGCGGCTGCCTGTTCGGCGTCCCATATCTGGCCTTGTACCTGGTTCCGTACGGCCGCCAGGTCTTGGGAGACATCCGGGGGATTAGCGGATCCGGGAGCGTCGCATTATCCATTCATCGCCACCTGGCTCTCTATCGTTCGTGGTCCCACGACCCGCACCGTCCGGCCCTGATTCGCCTGGCGATGGCCTCCGGTATTCCGCTGCTGGTATGGTCGTCGCTCATTTTGGTTGCGGTGCGCGCCACCCGAGGCCTGGCTTTGGCGGCATTGCCCTTGCAACTCTTCGTGTTCCTTTTTACGTGGCACAAGATGGAGTACTATGTCGTCCACGAATGCGCCTTCTTTGCCGGGGCACTGGCGGTCGGAACTCTAGTCGGGGTGGACCGCCTGTTGAAATCCTTCCCTTCCGGCCTGCGGAGAACCGTGGCTTCTGCGTCCGCGATCGTACTTTCCATCGGGCTGGTCTGGGGCAGCCCGATGCTCGCGAAGGCTACGGTATCGCTGCAGCCTAAGGTGCATGAAGTGGTGGTGGCGCGCGCGGCATCCCGTGAGATCCTGGGTCCGAATGCCCGCATCTCCGGCCGGGGAGCCGGTTGGTTTGCGTCGGGAGCGGAGCATTGGATGGACATCCAGGCCGACCTGTACGGGCAGCCAGGGTTCGATGTGCCAACCTATCTCTCGAACCTCGATGCCGTAGTGGACTTCATCAACGACAGCGGCAATGGTCCCCTGACGTCCTGGTATGCCGATGGCACACTCAAATTGCGCGGATTCTTCTTCGGAGAGACCAGCGATCAATTGCGCCTCGTCTATTTGAGCGGCCACGCCGTGCCACAAGTAGTCGGATACCTGGAGCGGAATCGTCATCTCTACCGTTTTCAAGAGGACCCTGGAGGCGATTATCAAGTGCTGTCCGCGGCGTGCCCGAAGGACGCCTCGCCATGGCTCTGGCCCTGGAGAGAGACTTCTTCGTCCATTCTGTATTTCCCCGAGGGCACGCCGGACTCCGCTCGTTTGTTGGTGACGATTCTGGCGCCCCGTTTCGCGATGGCTCCTGAGGGACAGATTGGCCGCGGTTGCCGCGCGATCTCCAGAATCTCCGGAACCCTTCGTTTCGCCGACAAGGAAACTCTGCTTGCCCGCCTGCGGCGGGAGGACCAGCCCATGCGGTTCTACCGGATTCTGGACGACATGCCTGGATATACGGGGGTTGGCCTGCCCGCCGACGCGCTGCTTCCCTCGGGTACCGTCGCGCTGAGCGGAATGATCGATCTCTCAAAAGCCGTGCCGCTGAAACCGGGACAGGTCCAGTTCCGGCCCGGACTACGCGTCACCACGGGAGCCGGACTGGGGACATTTTCCGCCGCCATCCCGGTGAACCGCGCGGCATCGGTTGCGCAACCCTGCTGGTTGGCGCTCCGCCTCCAGGTGCTTTCCGGCCACGTGGCCTTCGCGGCCTTTGATAACCGAGTGGGTATCATCGCCCGCTCGCACACCATCGCCAGGAGTGTCGAGCCGCAGACTATCGCCCTGCGAATTGCCGACTTCCGGTCGGTTACGCACATCGTGATCTTCAACGACAGCCTGGTCCCGTCGGGCGGCCAGGTGGACATACTAAGTGCTTCGGTGTTGGTTTCCGAAGGCGGCGCGCAGCGTTAGTTCCCGTTATGCCGGCCGGAACGAGAATTTTGTTCCCGTTGGGCGAAATCATGCAGCGATCTTGAGACCGACTTCGCGCAGGAGCGCGTCCAGATTGTCGTAAATCCGTTGATACAGA
>Ga0181529_10000345_pt1 | contig 69091 bp, 44 predicted proteins | sample PEATcosm2014_Bin_36_FD_119763 | JGI IMG/M metagenome (GOLD analysis project Ga0181529, IMG submission 119763) | Peatland microbial communities from MTU Mesocosm Facility, Houghton, MI, USA - PEATcosm2014_Bin10_30_metaG | ecosystem: Environmental > Terrestrial > Soil > Wetlands > Peat | place...
CCCTGACGCTTCTTGCCTCGCATGGGGAGTTTTTCCGCAGCCTGTGAAGCCCCCACGCTCGCTCCGGCGATACCGCGCGAATCTCCTCTATACCGTTGAGAGAGATGCTCGAGCGGAGACAAACAACCCTGAACGGTCGCAATCGCCGGGAGCAGCCAGTTCCCAAATGGGAATTTGGCCGCAGCGAACTCTGGCTGAATGCGCCCCAATTCTCCTTGCGGCTGAGAACCACCGGGAATAGGAGGGGAATTTCGGACAGAACGACAACCTGCGCAAGCCGGCACATGGGTAGGCGCTATCGATCCAGCATTTTCAGGCTGAGACGAAGATGAGCAAAGCCAAAAAGCAAGCGCAGCTCCCTCGACTCCGCTCCCTATGAACAGGGCCAATTGAGGGCTTCGGTTTCCTACCCTTTCCGCACAAAACGCGGAAAGGATGAGGCACGGAGCCTCTGTGGCGGACCAAGTCCTTTCATTCCATCCGTAACCCGCGGACGCGAGTCAAGTTGCTCAGGATGGCAGCTTTGTGGTGTTGGGATCCTCAAGCGGCGGATCAACGGCCCCTCGCTGGCTTGTTTTCTTCGGCTCCTTCACCACAATCGTCTCCGCGATGCGGTCGTGGACGCAGGTGTGGTTGGGGTAAATGAAGTACTGGATGAAGCCGAAGCCGCCTTCGAGCATAGACGCGCCATAGCCGAGCGCGCGCTCGGTGGCCTGCCAGAGCGTGATTTTTTCGTGAAGCAAGGAGACAACCCTGATCCGCAGCAGGCGCTTGCCGGGGGTGAAGCCGTTGGTCTTCCAGACGATGAGCCCGAAATAGAGGATGAACCATATCACCTTGGCCAACTCAACGAACCGCTCGAGTTCCAGTTTCACCTGCACGTGAGCGGAATGGTAAATGTCTTCTTGGACGTGCAGTTTCTGCGTCATCGCATATTGGAAGATCGCCATGGCCGGCAAATAGGTGGCAAAGACCAGGAAGAAATCGATGGCGACGGCGCCTGCCCGCTGCCAGAAGGTCGCTAGCGGCGCGCCCGCCAGAGCCTCGGCGCGCGCCGTCTCGTGCGGGTCGAAGAAGCGGTCTTTCTTGCCTTTTTTCATATCCACACTATAGAACCTGCTGTGCCGGTTAGTGTCCGACATCTCAACGCCTGATAGCATCTTCTTATGTTCCGGATCGCAATTTGGCGCTCACTCCGCTTAGCAACGGTTTCCGGCGCGGCCCTGATTCTGGGCTTGCTTTTCTGCCCCTTCGCCGCACTGACGCAAGACACCCATGCGGCCCAGCCGCGGAATCTCGCGGACATCGAATTTGAGCTGTTTGGGTTGAACCGCGGCCACTCGGTGGGCCAGGTAGCTGTTTCCCCGGATGGCAAGCGGCTGGCCTGGATCGCAGGGACGGAGATTCGCGTAGCTCCGCTGGAAGACCTGAGCAGGAGCGAGCGAGTGACTGCTGCCGCCAAGCCGGAGGAGCATTGCCAGGAGGGTGAGATCGCCTGGCGGCCGGACGCGAAAGCCCTGGCATTCCTTTCCGATTGCGCGCAGCCCGGCGAGCAGAGCGATCTATATCTTTCACGGCTGGATGGTAGTGCGGCGCGGCGGCTGACCGAGTTGAAAGGCGACGCGGGAGCGCCCGCTTTCTCGCCGGACGGGACCCGTGTGGCGTTCTTATATGTAGAAGGCGCAACCCGGCAACCAGGGGCATTGGCGGCCATGAAGCCGCCAGCCGGGGTGATTGGCGAGGACGATGTCGAAATCCAGCGTGTCGGGGTGGCGGCTGCGGATGGGGCTGCGCCGGCGGTCCCCGTACAGGTGACCCCAGCCAATCTGCACATCTATGAGTTCGACTGGTCTCCAGACTCGAAGTCTCTGGCCTATGTAGCCGCCGATCCGCCGGGAGAGAACAACTGGTGGGTGGCCAAGCTCTATACCCAGACGCTGGGCGGCGCGGCCAGGGCCATCCTCGCGCCCGCCGAGGTTTCCGGCCAGTTGCATGGGCTTCAGATTGCCGTGCCGCGCTGGTCGCCGGACGGCAAGGCCGTGGCCTTCATCGGCGGGCTGATGAGTGATCAGGGCGCGACCGGCGGCGATGTGTGGATTGTCTCCGCCGAGGGCGGCGCGCCGCGCAACCTCACCGCGCAACGGCCCACGACGCCGGCCTGGATTGAATGGGGCGACAACGAGCACCTTTTTGTGAGCGAGTTGGCGGGCGCAAACTGCCAGTTGATTCGCTTCCGTCTCCAAGGCGACCGCACCAGCCCCGGAGGAGAGATCAGCTTCGGCTCGCCGATCTTCAGCATTCCCGGCTACGTGGGCGATGGGCGCCTGGAACTGGGCCTTTCCTCCACCGCCGACCACTCGCTGTTTGTCTTCCAGGCCAGCACCTTCGAACACCCTCCGGAGATCTACGGCGCCAAGCCGGGCACGGTGATGACCTCCGGCCTGGAGGGCGTGATTCAGCTCTCGCACTTCAACAAGGGCGTGGAACCGGCCTGGGGCAAATCGGTTGCCGCGTCGTGGAAGAGCGATAGCTTCCACGTGCAGGGCTGGCTGATGCTGCCCAAGGATTACGATCCGGGCAAACGGTACCCGCTGATCGTCATCGTCCATGGCGGGCCGGCCTCGGCGGAGGTGGCTCATTGGCCAGGAGGCGGCAGCCTGAATGCGGCGGCTTTCTCCGTTCTGGGCTACTTTGTCCTGCAGCCCAATCCCCGCGGCAGCTTTGGCGAAGGCGAGGCCTTCACCCAGGCCAATCGCAAGGACTTCGGATACGGTGACCTGCGCGACATTCTGGCCGGGGTCGATGCAGTGGAAGCCCGCTTCCCAGTGGACCCCAATCGCGTGGGCATTACCGGCTGGAGCTACGGCGGATTCATGACCATGTTCGCCGTGACCCAGACCGGAAAGTTCAAGGCCGCAGTGGCCGGAGCGGGCATCTCCGACTGGCAAAGCTACTATGGCGAGAACTCCATCGACCAGTGGATGACGCCCTATTTTGGCGCCTCGGTCTACGACGATCCGGCGGTCTATGCCAAAAGTTCGGCCATCGGCTTCATCAAGCAGGCGCGCACGCCTACGCTGGTGGTGGTAGGGGACCGCGACGGCGAGTGCCCCGCGCCCCAGTCCTTCGAGTTCTGGCACGCATTGCGCGCCCAGCATGTGCCCACACAATTGGTGGTTTATCCCAACGAAGGCCACGGCTTTGTGGACATGGGGCATCGGCGCGACGTGACGGTGCGGGCGGTGGAATGGTTTGAGCGCTATATGCCGCCCAGCCAGTGATCGGCGGGGCTGCTCGCCATCCCCGCGCGGGGGCGTCTATTGGGAGCAGGCGGCATGTCGTGAGGCGGCCCCGTCCTGATACACTTTTCATTGGAGTTTCCAGAATGTGTTTTGCCGACCGGCAGGATGGAAGTGCGTACCTCCGGGAGCCGGTCATTTGAGCGGATTGCACCGGCTGCAGGCCACCTTGGCCTGTTGACGGGCCGCTTATAACCCAATCTTTGACGTTTTTTTGGAGAGACCGTTCCGCGGTTCGAAAAGGCGGGGCGGGGAGGATTCATGCGGCGGTTTTTTACGCTTGTCTGCTTGTTGTGCTTGGCGATTCCAGCCGGGATTTCGATCTCCGGCTGCACCCGCAATCCGGCGGAGAACTATTGCAACGGCTTGGGTTACGGAACGAAGATCACGGATGTGGCTTCCATCGATCTGGAGCCGCGGACCACGGGCATCTCGCTTGCTTTTGGGCAGACCCAGCAGGTAAGCTCGCCCACGGCCAAAACCTGCCAGGGAACCACCGCCGCCGCGGGCTCCTATTCCTACGGCACCACAAATAATCAGTTGGTGGATATTTCGCCGACCGGCAACATCTGCGCCGGCACTTGGAATCGGAACTCTGGCGGCGGCATCGCCGACTATACCATCTGCAACAAGCCCAATCCCGTTCCCACGACCGGCGGGCTGCCTTACGGCTCGGCCTACATCACCGCCGCCGCCAATGCGGTCACCTCCAATCCGGTGCAGGTGTTTGTGCATGCCCAGGTGACCTCCATCTCCCTGGTGGGGCCGTCGGGATGCCAATCGCAGGGAACGATCTCTCAGTTGGACTCGCAGGCTTGCTACAGTACGACCGTCAATGGCCAGCCCGCCACCGCGTTGCTCTGCGCTCCCTCCAGCATTACCAGTCCTTCGCAGTATGCCTGCCCCTTGCCCGCGGGCGTGTCTTCGGTTCCCAATTGCAACGCTTCGATCGGTACGCTGGCCTATACGGTGAGCATCAATTCCGTCGCGTCCATCAACTCTGAGACCAACCAGATCACCGCTGGGTTGCCGGGCACGACCGCCATTACTGCTTCGATTGCCGGATCGGGATCGTCGGCCGGGTACTTCTCCACCTGCCCCCCGCAGTCGATCTCCATCACTCTCAACGGGAAGTCGGGAACTGCCAGCCCGGTCACGGTGAGCCAGGGAGTGCCGCAGAACATGGTAACCACCGTGACGGACACCAACGGGAATACCATTACCGGCCTCACGCTGGACTATCAATCGACCAACGCGGTGGACATTTCTGCGGGCAGCACGGGAACCATTTCGGCGCTCTTTCCTGGCGAGGCCTCGATCTTTGCCATTTGCCAGCCCTCGACCTGCAATCCGTCTCCGATCAACGAAGTTGGATTGTTTGGCACCGGCCTTCCCGTATCCAGCAACCCGGTGGCGATCAATACCCTGGGCACGGCCAGCGCCTACGTCTGGTTCGCGGCCCCCGGCCAGTCGCAGTACTTCATCCCCATCGATCTGCTCAGCGGAACCGTCGGTTCCACGGTCCGCCTGCCGTATGTGCCCAACTCGATGGTCATGGACCAACTCGGCAACAATCTCTACTTTGGCTCTGTCCGCGAACTGATGATCTACAGCACAGCGACGAACTCGCTTACCAAGCAGGACACCAACGTCCCCGGAGTGGTGCTGGCGGTTTCTCCCAACAATCAGACGCTGCTCATCAACGACCAGGCGCGCCAGGTCTTCTATATTTACGGCGCCACCGGCTCCATTCAGGCGGAATTCAACGGGTTGGGCAATGCCGCCGCCTGGACCCCCGACTCCAAGACGCTGTATATCACCGACAACGCGTCCCTCAACAACCCGCCTGCGATCACCGGCCACACCGACACGTTGTACGTCTATAACGTGAACACCGGCTGGACCACGTATCCGACCATGCCGCTGGCCTCCAGTCCCTTGCCGCCAGGTGCCCTGCCGCCAAGTACCGCGGCGCCAAACACCACCGTTGCCATCACCTCGCAGACGCCCGCTCTCACCATTCCCGGTGTGGGTGCTTATGTCAGAGGGAATCCCACCAATGCTTACACGTGGTGTCCCAGCGGTATCGTGGGGGACTACGCAAGCATGGTTTTCTATCCACAAGGAGATTCGGTGCCGGTGCAAACCGATGCCTTGGCCGCCACAACCGACGGGCAGCATATCCTGGGCGCGGCTCTAACCGGAGGCGGAGTTACTCTTTCCGACATCGGGGTCACCATTCCAAACAGTCCCGTCAGCCAATGCCCAATCACCACGACAGGCACCGGCGCCAACCAGGTGCAGAAGTTATCGCCGCTCAACCTCACCCATGCGCAGCCTTTCCAATTCCCGCTCAACCGGGTGGTGAATGCCACGGCTGTCAATCAGGTGGTAGCTTCCCCGGTCTCCAATCTGGCCTTTATCACGTACACAGGCGGAGCAACCTCGGGCGGCCCTTCGCTGCCTTACTACGTGCCTGGTACCGGTGGCGCGCCGGGAACGGTGAACTACGTGCCTCTGACCGGCAGTTCTGTCACGGCTCCCCTGGCCGGCACCTTCAGTCCGGACGACACCACATTCTTTGTCTCCACCGCGGGCGACAACCTGATCCACTACATCGACGTGAAGACATTGAAGGACACGCAGCAAATCGCGCCCAATCTGCCTGCCTGCACGCCGGGAAGCGATCCCGGCTGCCTGCTGCCTCCGTCCACCACCAGCCCGGTGCCCGCCACAGTCATTACGGTCAAGCCGCGCACCACGACGTAATTCGAAGCGCTTTGAATCTGAAGTGAAAAGGCCGGCCTTGCGCCGGCCTTTTCACTTTTTGGACGAAAATCTTCGGTAGTCTGCATTTCTCAGAGCAAGATCGACGCTCTGTAGCGCCAGCTTCCTCGCCGCGAGAGCGAGCCCTCCTTCATCTATACCGATTCGACACACCGTAACTGAACAAACGGTGTCCGGCGTGGGTCGGGAGACCCACGCTACAGCCGGCCAACCACCCCACGGACGAAGACCTGTCCGTGGGGGCCCCGGCCAGGAGGCCAGCGCTACTAGAGCATTTTCGGAATACACGTAGACATTTTGAAGGGCGTGCAAGGTGGCTTTTTCTTTGGAAAAAAGCCAGTTGAGTACGTGCTTTCGGTCTACACCAATTCCGAAAATGCTATAGTTCGTTGACGCGCCACCCTGGCGCTTTGCCTTCCCCGGCACGATAGAATCAAAGCATGATTAAAGGGATCTCCTTCCTTCGTCCTGCCGGTAGCGCCGCGGTCTATGATCGCTTGGCCAGCTTCTTTTCCGCCCTGGGATTTGCTCCCGGCGCGGGATGGCAGGAAGAGAATAGCCGCGGCGCGGCCTTTCTTGCCCCCTTGGGCAACCTGGAGTTTGTCGATGGCCAGTTTCCTGCCACTGCCGATGTGCTGGTGGAGGTGACCGCGCTCGATGCCGTGCATCAGGCCGCCGAGGCCTGGCTGCGCGCCCAGGGTGGGGACGCCGCGGTTGCCCGTCTCGCGCCCATCGCGGAAACGCATTGGAAGTCGCGACTGTTCACCGTCGAGCCCGAGCCGGGCTTCGCGTTCAGCTTCTGGGCCTGGACCGATCCGCTGCGCGGCAAGCCTGTGGCCGTCGAAGGCGACCTCTCCGCCGCCGGCATGAAATTCGCCATCGTGGTGGCCCGCTGGAACGCGGTCATCACGGAACGGTTGCTCGATGGCGCGCTGGACGCCTTGCTGCGCAGCGGCGCCAAGCGCACCGACATTGGCATCATCCGCGTTCCCGGCGCCTGGGAGATTCCCGCCGCTGCTCGCATCCTTGCCACCCTGGCTCCCGAGCGGGGAAGGCCGGATGCCATCGTCGCTCTCGGCTGCCTGCTGCGCGGCGAGACGGCTCACTACGAGGCCATTTACAACGAGGTGGCCCGCGGCATCGGCCAGTGCCAGCAGGAGACCGGCATTCCCCACAGCTTTGGCGTGCTCACCTGCGAGACCCTGGAGCAGGCTCTGAACCGCGCCGGCATCAAGGCCGGAAACAAGGGCTTCGAGGCGGCCACGGCAGCCATTGAGATGGCCAGCCTGAACCGCAAGATCCAGCAAGTTGCCGCTGGGCAAGGCAATGCAGAAGGCGGCGCTCGTTGACCGCCGGCCAACATGCCTCCGGACGCCGCAAATCGCGCGAGCTGGCCATGCAGATGCTCTTTCAAGCGGACATCGGCAAGCAGACGCCCGAGCAGGTGCGCGCCAACTTCTGGAAGGCCGCCGACGAGGTCGAGCCGGATATCCGCGGCTTTGCCGAGGACCTGTTCCGCGTGGCCGTCGCCCACCAGGAACAGATCGACGCGCTGATTGTGGCCAACTCCAAGCACTGGCGGCTGGAGCGCATGCCCGCCGTAGATCGCAATCTGCTGCGCATGGCCGTGGGCGAGATGCTGGGCTACAAGGGCACGCCCTTCCCCATCGTCATCAACGAGGCCCTGGAGATCGGCCGCCGCTACTCCGCCCCCGAGTCGATCAACTTCCTCAACGGCATGTTGGACGCCATCGCCCGCGGGCTGATCGGCAAGTAGCGCATTGCGATCGCAGCACTCGAAATCGAGAACTGCGACCGCAATGCGCAATCATCCCGTGTGCGTCACCATCCAATCCCCGCCGATGCGTGCCCCTGGCTGCCGCCTCCAGGTATGGCTGCTGCGCCGCTGCCGTCCACATTTGCTATGTAGACGTTGGAAGGGGCGACAGCGGTGACATCCATATATGTAAAGGCAATCTGCTGCCCGTCTGGAGAGATGGTGATATTGTCGAGAGCTTCCTCGATACCAAACCCCGGATTGACAATTGCCCGGACATTGCTCCCGTCGGGGTTCATTGACTCAATCTGGCAGATCCATCTCAATTGCGCGCTGTCGTAGCTGCCGTTTACGAAGAGAATCTTGCTTCCGTCCCTTGTGAATACCGGATCCTCGGCGACGACCGGCAACACAACGGTGTTCGACCCATCGGCATTCATGATGCGCGCATGCCCGTCGTAGGTAACGTTGTAGACGATGCTTTTCCCGTCAGGCGAGAAGCTGGCCGGGCCTGGAACCGGGATCATGTTCCCAGCGAACGATTCGCTTGTGAGCTGGGTCATCCCGCTCAAGTCTGCATTGATCGTGAAGACGCCGACCAGAGTATTCGCGCTGTTGGCTGGATCCTTGCGGGCGCCCACAAAGACGATCTTCTTGCCGTCCGGGGACCACGCGTAGGAGAAGGTCTCGACATTCGCAAGCGGCGCCGATGCCGTCGTGCCTGCCTGTGTTCCGTCTGTGGTGACGACAATCAGTTCCGTACCTTGGAATTGCGTAGAATCGGTTGGCACTGCAAACGTTCCGCAAGCGACGTGTTTGTGATCCGGCGACATCGCGGGGTACCAGCATTCTCTCGTGGAGAGGAGTTCCGCGGAGTCGGACCCGTCCGTCTCCAGAAAAAAGAGAACCGCGCCCTTCACCCCAGGATTGAGCCATGCGAGTGGTTCCGCATAGGAAACAAGCAGCCGGTCCGCCACCTTGATTGTTACCGAAGCCGACTTGGAGGTGTCGGCAGCCGAAGTCGCCGTGACGACGACCGATCCGCGCGCCAGCGGCGTGAGCGCGCCGGTTGTCGAATCAACCTGCAAGGATGAGATTGAACTGCTTGACCATTTGACGGCGGTATTCGATGAATTGCTCACGCTGGCGGTGCAGGTGTACACAGGGGTTCCGTTCAAAACTGTCACGCCGCGCTGCAGGATGGTTGGGCAGGCAGTGATCGCAACGGTAACACCGGGCGTCGGAGTCGGCGTTGGCGCCGGGGTGGGAGTTGACGATCCTCCTCCTCCGCATCCGGCCAGTAAGGGAAGAAAGATGAGTGCGGAAAGAGCAAAGAAATCCCTTTTCATGACTTTCCTTCTGGTCGATCTTCCTTGACCGGCCGGATGTTACATGTCCAGATTCCTGATTGTGGAAAGAGAAATCTTAATTTGGCCGGGCGTGGTCACACCAGCTTCCGCCCGATCGCCCGCGCCCGTTCCCGGTTCTTTGCCGAGATAGGATTGTGCTGTCTTCTTGACGACAAGCCGAGCCACAGGCGCCCCACCGGCCTTGCGCCCAGCAGTTGCGCCGTTCTGCGCAGGGCCCAGGGGGCGCCGGTGAAGAGCGGCAGCAAGGCTCCCGGCATGCCGCACGCTGAAACCAGTGCCGCCTTGCGGGGGCGGCGCTTGCTGCGCAGCACGGGGGTTGCCTGGCCCCAGGGCCAATACAAGAAGCCGCCCAGCCGTTCCAGAAACAAGCGCGAAATGGCGGTGACGTTGCCGTGGTTGACCGGGCTGCCGACCACCACGGCGTCCGCTTCCTCGATCTTTGCCAGAATGGACTCCAGCCCGTCCTGGTGGGGGCACTTGCCGCGCTCGGCGCCGGGCTCCTGTGTGCAGCGGCGGCAGTTGGTGCAAAACTCCAGGTGCTCCAGGATCAGGTAGATGGTTTGCGTCTCCGCGCCCTTCTCCCTTGCGCCTTCGAGGATGGCCTCGACGGCGCTGTCGGTGGTCCCGCCTTTGCGGTAGCTGCCCACGATTGCCACAACTTTCCTGCCCATGCGGAACCTCCTATCCTTTGACCGCGCAGATTACTACAAGCGGGCTACGATATGCATCGGAAAACTTCAGGAGAGTTTACTTTCCAACTAATCGACAGGGCAATCGCATCTGGAATTGTTCCCAGGGACGAGCGAAGGAGGTTGCGGAAAAGCTGGTTGAGGAGCGTCTTGTAACAGGGCATGACTTCAGGGGCTGCAGAAAAACTCCTGATGGGCGCGCTCTGTAACAGGGCACGACTTCAGTCGTGCCGTAAGCTGCTGATAATAAGGGATGGGCTTTAGCCCCTGCGGGATGTTTTTCGGGATATTCGCCGCTTTCTCGATGTTTTTTCCCAGCCTTTGAAATCGTGCCCAATAAGAAACTGCAAAGGATTTTTCGCACCGCCCCTCTGGGGCGGAAATCAGTCAGGGACGGGCTTACCCAGGGCTTCCGCCCTGGGCTATTCTCGATCGGCCCCTCCGGGGCCGACAGCGCAAAAACGCCCGTCTTATCCATCGCGCGTCGGGGTCACCGGTGCAGGCTGTTACAAGGCGCGTGGCCTCCGCATCATCGCGGGATTTGCATGCCTCCCCCTGATGAGATTCAAGTCCGATTGGCCTGCCGATCAGGAAGCCTTATGCATTGTGACGATAAGCCCTGTTATCCTTGTAGGGTGATCCGGCGCGCACAATTCAAGGGATTCGCAGCCATGGCTCTGCTTTTGGGCGTTGCCGTGGTGGCCTGCCACAAGGAAGAGCAGGCGGTGGCGGGCGTGGCCCAGACTGCCGTCGACGCCGAGCATAAAGCTCAGGCCGCCGCCACCGAGCGCGATCAGCAGAGGGCCGCGTTGGCCGCAATTCCTCTGCCCACCAAGAGCCAGTATGTGGATATCCACGAGCCTGGCGCGTGGGCTAACCCCTTCCTCAGCGTAGACGCCGAGACGCTGAATCTGCGCATTACCCTGGCCGACGCCAACCGCAGCACCGTGGGGCAGGGAACCATGCTGCGCCCCGAGGCGGCTCGCCGCCAGGAACTGCAGTTGCGTCCCGCTGACCTGGTGCAGGCTTTGATTGCCTTGCCGCCGGGTGCCTGGCGCTACGGACGCGTGATCGCCGTGGCCGAGTCGCCTCTGGCCAGCCCCAAAGACCGCCCCAAGGTCCGCCGCAACGTCGAAGCCGCCATCCAGCAGCTTAACGACCTGGGCGTTGTTGTCGAAGAGTGGCCCGCGCGCTAGCTCCGCCAACTCCGCCAACTCCGCGAACCCCGCTTTCCGCGCTATCCTTCCTGCGTGAGCACTCGATCGATTTCCGAACTAATGAATCAGCCGCCGCTGGACCATGAGCGTTTCTCCGCCCATCGCGAGCTGGAAGCCCTTCTCCGGTCCACAGTGCGCGGCGATGTGCGCTTCGACATAGGCTCGCGCGCGCTCTACGCCGCCGACTCCTCGAATTACCGCCAGCTTCCCGTGGGCGTTGTCCTGCCTCGCGATGCGGCGGACGTGGAAGCCGCACTGGCCGCCTGCCGGGCTACCGGAGCAGCCGTGCTGCCGCGCGGCGCGGGCACCAGCGTGGCCGGCCAGACCGCCAACGTGGCCGTGGTTTTCGACTACTCGCGGTACATGAACGGCCTCACCTCCATCGACCCTGCCGCCAAGCTGGCGGTGGTCGAGCCGGGCATTGTTCTCGACCGCCTGCGCGACGCCGCCGAACTCCACCACCTTACTTACGCCCCCGACCCCGCCACCCACAGCCGCTGCACCTTGGGCGGGATGATCGGCAACAACAGTTGCGGCGTTCACGGCCTGCTGGGCGGCAAAGTGGTGGACAACGTGGAGTCGCTCGATGTGGTGCTCTACGACGGCACGCGCCTGACCGTGGGCCGCACCGGCGCTGCCGAACTGCAAGCCCTGGCTCGCTCCGGCGGGCGAATCGGACAGATTTATGCGGGCTTGGCGCGCATCCGCGACTGCTACACATGGCTGATCCGGCAGAGATTTCCGAAGATACCGAGGCGCGTCTCCGGCTATAACCTGGACGAGCTGCTCGACGAGAACGGCTTCAACGTAGCTCGCGCGCTGGTTGGCTCCGAGGGCACCTGCGCCAACATCGTCTCCGCCACGCTCAACCTCACCTCCAGCCCGCCCTGCCGCGTGCTCACCGTGCTGGCCTTTCCCGATGTCTTCCAGGCTGCCGACGCCGTGATGCTGGCGCTCGAACATGGGCCGATCGGCCTCGAAGGCTTTGACGACTTCCTCCTCGACTGCATGAGAAAGAAGCATCTTTCGCTGGACGAGGTGGCACTGCTCCCGCCGGGCGGCGGCTTCCTGCTGGTGGAGATGGGCGCCTGGGACCCGCAAGAGGCCCAAGCCAAGGCCCAGGCCCTGGCCCGCGCGGCGCAGAGCTGGCCCGGCACTCCCTCGGCCCGCATCTACAGCGACGAAGACGCCGCGCGCGTCTGGCATGTCCGCGAATCCGGTTTGGGCGCGACGGCCTTCGTTCCCGGCCAAGCCTCCGGCTGCGAGGGCTGGGAGGACGCCGCCGTCCCTCCCGCGCAACTGGGCGCCTATCTGCGCGGACTCACCGCGCTGATGAACGAATACGGCTACCGCAGCCCCATCTACGGACACTTTGGCCAAGGCTGCGCGCACCTGCGCATGGACTTCGACCTGCGCTCCCTGGAAGGGGCGCGCCGCTACCGCGAGTTCATCGTGCGCGCCGCCGATCTGGTGCTCGGCTTCGGCGGCTCGCTCAGCGGCGAACACGGCGACGGCCAGTCGCGCGCCGCCTTGCTGCCCCAGATGTTTGGTCCTGAACTGATGCAGGCATTCCGCGAATTCAAGGTCCTCTGGGACCCGGACAACCGCATGAATCCCGGCAAGCTGGTGGATGCGGTGCGCGTCTACGACCCAGTCGAGAACCTCCGCTACCACCTGCGGTGGGGCCAATCGCCTTCGGCCGACCCGCGCCACCACCTGCGGTGGGGCCAATCGCCTTCGGCTGGCCCGCGCCAGGAAGAAGGCGCGGGATTGGAGGTTGTGCCGCCCGTGCGCGCTGGCGAGACTGGGCTCGAGACTCACTTTGTCTTCGCCAAGGACCAAGGCTCACTGGAGCGCGCCACCGAGCGCTGCGTCGGCGTCGGCGCCTGCCGCCAGGCCAGCGGCGGCGTCATGTGTCCCAGCTACCGCGCCACCGGCGAGGAACAGCACTCCACCCGTGGCCGCGCCCGCCTGTTGTGGGAGATGCTGGCCGGGGCGCTGCGCGCGGAGGGCTTCCAGAGCCAGGCGGTGCACCAGGCGCTCGACCTCTGCCTCAGTTGCAAGGCCTGCAAGACCGAGTGCCCGGTCCAGGTTGACATGGCCGCTTATAAGGCGGAATTCCTGGCGCAACGTTACAAGGGCCGCTTGCACCCCTTGCATCACTACATCTTCGGCTTTGCCGACCGGCTAGCCCGTATCGGCTCGATAGCGCCCACGCTGACCAATGCGCTCCTCACTGGCCCCATTACCAGCCCGCTGATCAAGCACATCGTGGGCATCGCTCAACAGCGCCAACTGCCCCGCCTGGCCACAGAGAGTTTCCAGCGCAGAAGAGCCTCTTCCTCCCAGCCAGAAACCCTGGGCGCCCCATCCTTTCCGCGTTCCTCAGCGGAAGGGGGGGGAGACCAAGACCCTCAATCAGGGCGCGGGGCGCAGTTGGCCCCACCGCAGGTGGTGTCGGCTCCTCTGCTACCGTCTGTGCGCGAAGCGCGGTTGGCCCCACCGCAGGTGGTGCTGTGGCCCGACACCTGGAACAACTACTACCATCCGCAAACCTTGGTAGCCGCCGAGTCGGTGCTTACCCAGGCCGGCTTCCGGGTTCAAATCCCCCAGGGGCACATCTGCTGCGGACGCCCGCTTTACGACTTCGGCCTGCTCGACTCCGCGCGGGCCTATCTGGCCAAGGTGCTCGACCGGCTGGCCCCGCAGATTGAAGCCGGTTTGCCCATCATCTTTCTCGAACCAAGCTGCGCCAGCGTCTTCAAGGAAGAGTTGCCGGAGCTGTTTGCCAACGATCCGCGCGCCCGGCGCTTGAGCCAGCAGGTCTGGCTGCTGGCCGACTGGCTGGCCGCCAAGGCGCCCGATTGGGCCACTGGACGCCTTACCGGCGCCCATATCCTTTTGCACGGCCACTGCCACCATAAGGCGGTCTTTGGCGGGCCGGCAAAAGAAATCGCCTTGCTGCGCCAGGCCGGAGCCACGGTCGAGCCCATCCAGGCCGGATGCTGCGGCATGGCCGGCCCCTTCGGCTTCGAGGCGGACAAGTTCGAAGTTTCCAAGACCATCGCCCAGGATGGCCTGCTTCCCGCAGTAGAGTCAGCTGGCCCCATGACGCTGATCGTGGCCGACGGCTTCAGTTGCCGCGAGCAAATCTCCCAGTTGGCGCATCGTCAGGCCCTCCATTTCGCCGAAGTCATGGCCCATTCGTGCCGCTGCGGAGGTTAGAACTCAGGTTCGGCGGCGGGGCCTTACCCTCATTTTTCCAACTGAAATGCGTCGAAAAGGGTAGACTCAATCGCGGCAAACCTGGTGTGCCCAAGCCGGATTCGCGTGGGCAATAGGCTTGCATGCCATCAACAAATCGCACTCTCGGCAAGCGCGCTCTATTGCGTTGAGGGATAATAGGTTAACGGTCGTCTGGAAATGCCCTGCAACTTTGCATGGGGTACCGGCGTCCAATGCGTTGGGAATCCGGTTCCGCAATCGGACCGCGATTTGCGGCATAATAGAGAGTTTTGATACGCTCAGGCATTCTTCCGAACTGAGCGAAAGGAGATACATCGTCATGGCAGATGAAAGCAAGGCATACGGCCTGGCATGGTTCCTGGCTGGACTGGGCGTGGGCGCGCTGGTGGGGATTCTGTATGCCCCCAAGAGCGGCCGTGAGACCCGTGAGGACTTGGTGACCGGCGCTCGCGAGGGCACAGAGTACCTGCGCGCTCGTACCAAGGATGCCGCTCAACAGGTAGGCACACTGGTCGACAAGAGCAAGGAGCAGGTGAGCGAGTACGTGGATAAGGGCCGCGAAGTTGTGGATCGCGGAAGGGCGCAATGGGAGGAGTTCGTTGAGCGTGGCAAGAGCCTGGTCAGCGACCAGACCGGCCGGGTCACTGCGGCTGTCGATGCCGGGCGTCAGGCCTACAAGGCGACGGCGGCTGCCGGAGATTCCAACGAGTCGTAGCCGTCTCTCGTCCGGGGCCGATTCCTGCTACGGCCTTGTTTTGTTCGATCGTCTGCTTTGGAGCACGGCGTCTGAGCGGCTAACCCCACTCAGGCGCACGCTCCACGCAGATCGCTTCCCGGAGTCTCGGGGGAGCTATATCCCAAGGTTCTAGCAAGCCCGCAGCCGTTCTGCGCGAGATGAATCCCATGCCTAAATTGGACAATGAAACCATTTTGCTCGCCTTTGTCGCGGTAACCGGGCTGGCCGTGTTGCTGCAGGCCTTCATTCTGCTGGCCATCCTCGTCTCGGTGCGCAAGGCTACCCGCTCCATCAAAGAGGAGTTGGAAGACCTGCGTTCCGCCGCGATGCCCGTCATCTACAACACCAGAGATCTCTTCGCCCGGCTTGCTCCCGTCGTTGAGGACACCGTCGGCGACCTCTCGCAGATTGCCCATGGCCTGCGCGTGCAGACCGAAGAGATGCAATCCTCGGCCTCGGAGATTATCGAGAAGGTGCGCGTGCAGGCCACCCGCCTGGACGCCATGTTCACCGGTGTTTTGGATGCCATCGATCGCGCCGGAGGCTTTGTGGCCGAGGCGGTCAGCAAGCCGGTGCGCCAACTCTCCGCCCTGGCAGCGTCCATCAAGGCCATCGTCGAGTCGCTGCGCGTACCTGCCCCATCGCCCCGCCCGGTGCGCCCTCATGACGACAAGGATCTGTTCGTCTAACCTGAGATTTTTGGAGGTCGGAAGAATGAGCCCACGCTTCCCCCGCGCGCTCCTCGTTTCCGCGGTCCTTTTGACTGGTTGGGCCTGCGCCCAGACCACCCCCAAAGCCGCGCTGCTCGCATTGTCCAAGCAAGACCACACGCTGGCTATTGTCGATCCGGCCAATTTGCATGTGCTCGCGCGCATCCCTGTGGGCGACGACCCGCACGAAGTGGTTGCCTCCTCCGACGGAAAGACCGCATACGTCTCTAATTACGGCTTCGGCGCCTTCCATACGCTGACACTCATCGACCTTGTCGGCCAGAAGCCGCTCGCCGTCGTCGATCTGGGCGCGCTGCGTGGCCCGCATGGGCTCTATTTCGAGCAAGGCAAGGCCTGGTTCACGGCCGAGGCCGCCAAGGCCATCGGCAGCTACGACCCCGCGGCCGGCAAGATCGACTGGATCATGGGAACCGGCCAGGATCGCACCCACATGCTCTATGTTTTTCCCAACGGCAAGCGCATCGTGACCACCAACGTGAGCTCGGCGACGGTGACGATTTTGGAGAAGACCGAAGGCCGCGCCGGCGGGCCTCCGCCGGGAATGCAGCCGCCTCCAGGCGCACCCGGCCAGGGCGGCCCGCCGCCAGGTCCCCCGCCCACCCCGCCGGGGGGCGATTGGCAGCTTACTGTGATTCCCGTGGGCCGGGGCGCTGAGGGGTTCGACGTCTCCCGGGATGGCAAAGAGGCCTGGATAGCCAATGCCTGGGACGGCACCGTCTCGGTGATCGACATCGCCGCAAAGAAAGTGATCGATACCCTGGCTGTAAACGTGCCCGGCGCCAACCGCCTCAAGTTCACGGCCGATGGCAAACTGGTGCTCATCACCGCCGGTTCGGCCCTGGTGGTTCTGGACGCCGCCACGCGCAAGGAAGTGAAGCGGCTGGCCGATGTCCATGGCTCAGGAGGCATCCAGATGCAACCCGATGGCTTGCGGGCTTATGTGGCCTGCGGGCGCGATAATTCCGTTGCGGTCATCGACATGAAGACGATGGAGATGGTCGGCCACATCGATGTCCGCGGCCCGGACGGGCTGGCCTGGGCGGCGCAGCAGTAGCGGCGCCCAGGCAGCTCAGGCGTTCGTCCCCACCCTACACATCCAACTGGTTCGCCGCGGCTACGCGGCCGTACCAGTGGCCGGAGTCTTTGACGGTGCGCTTCTGCGTGGCGAAGTCCACGTACGTCAGCCCCATCCGATGCGCGAAGCCGCTGCTCCACTCGAAGTTATCCAGCAGGCTCCAGGCGTGGTAGGCGCGCACCTTGGCTCCATCCCGCATGGCCCGCGCCAGCTCGGCCAGGTGCTGCCGATAGAACTCGATGCGGCGCAGGTCCGCTACGCGGCCATCGGCATCGGGCTTCTCCAGATAGCAGCCGCCGGTCTCAGTGATCTCGATGATGGGGTGATCGTAGTCGCGCGTGAGCTGCATCATCAGGTCGTAGAGGCCATGGGGCCACGTCTCCCAGCCAGCATCGTTCTTGGGGCCTTCGTTGCCGGTCTCGACACGGATTTGCGCCATTGGATCGCGGTTCAACGGGTGGGGCAGTGCGCCGTTGCTTGCATCGGAAGCGATGAGGCGGAGGTAGTAATGAACGCCCAGCCAATCCAGCGGGACCTTCATGATCTTCTCGTCGCCGGGCTTGAATCCCATCGCCTCATAGGGTGTTTCGCCAAGGAAGGCCTTGGGATATTGACCGTGCATCGCAGTTTCGAGGAAGTAGAGATTGTGAATCGCATGGAAGCGCTCGGCGGCAGTGCGATCAGCTTCGCTGCTGGTCTTGGGATAGATCGGTTCCATCCCATAGGCACTGCCCACTGTGGCCTTGGGCGATGCGGCCTTGATGGCTCGAAATGCCATGCCTTGCGCCAGATTGACGGTGTGGGCCGCCTTTAGAAATAAGTCGTAGCTGGCCCGGTAAGGCGGATCCCAGCCAACGCCATAACCGTGATAGGTGAACGTTGTGGGCATGTTGAATGGCGCCCATACCGTGATGCGGTCGCCCAGATGCTTGGCCAGGATCGCGGCAAAGTCGGCATAGTAGCTGGCCAGATCGCGATTCGGCCAGCCGCCTCGGTCTTCCAGCGCCTGCGGCAGTTCCCAATGGTAGATGGTGCAAAAGGGGCGAATCCCCGCCTCCAGCAACGCATCGGCGAGGCGGCTGTAATAGTCCAGACCCTTTTGATTCACTGGTCCCGTGCCATTGGGAAAAACACGCGGCCATGAAGCTGAAAAGCGATAGCTCTTCATATTCAAGCTCTTCATGATGGCTATGTCTTCTTTGTAGCGGTGATACTGGTCGCAGGCGACGTCGGCGTTCGTGCCGTCGTGAATCCGGCCCGGCGTGTGCGCAGCCCGGTCCCAGATGGATTCGCCCTTACCGTCCGTGTTCCAGGCGCCCTCCACCTGGTAGGAGGATGTGGCCGTACCCCAGAGAAAGTCCTTGGGAAAACGCGCTGCTGCGATCTCGGGGGGAGAAACGGCCCCGGCAATTTGCTGCGATGGCTCAGTTGCGGCCAGTCCGTTGGAGGCAACCAGAGCGCTGCCTCCAGCTATCAGAGAGTTCTTGAGAAACTTTCGGCGATCCACTTTTGACCCGCGCCCTTTCGGACGGCAGCCTAACAGTTGCGTCATGCCCAGGTCAAAAGAACAAACCAGAGACAGGGGCGTGCTTTAGACGATCCACCCTCCGCCCACCACCTCGTCGCCGTCATAGAAGACCGCCGACTGCCCCGGCGTCACCGCGCGTTGTGGCTCGTCGAAGGTAGCCTGCACCTGGCCCTCGCCGGCCGGCTCCAGCGTAGCCCAGGCAGGTTCGTGCCGGTGGCGAATCTTAATGGTCACCCGCATCGGTCCGGTCAGCTCAGGAATAGAAATCCAGTTCAGCCGCCCAGCGCGCAGGGTGGTTGTGGCCAGCTCGGCGTCGGCGCCCACGGTGATGCGGTGGCTTGCCGGGTCGATCTGAAGCACGTAGAGCGGCGTGGGTGAGCTGACGTTCAACCCCTTGCGCTGGCCCACGGTGAAGTTGAAGATGCCCTCGTGTCGCCCCAGTACCTCTCCGCCAGAATCGACCAGTTCGCCCGCGGTCTCTGGAATCTGCTCGCCTTGCTCTTCCATGTATGCCGTCAGAAACTGCTTGTAGTCGCCGCCGGGAATGAAGCAGATCTCCTGCGAGTCGGGCTTCTCAGAGAGCGCCAGCCCGTGCTGCCGGGCAATCTCGCGCACCTCCGGCTTGGTCAGCCTGCCCAGCGGAAACAGCGTGTGGGCGAGCTGCTCCTGGGTCAGCCCAAAAAGAAAATAGGTCTGATCCTTGGCCAGGTCGGCGGGCCGCTTCAGAATCCAGCGCCCGCGCCCAAAGTCGCGCTCCGCATCGTACTCGTTGACCGCATAGTGCCCGGTGGCGATGCTGTCCGCGCCGATTGACCGCGCCGTCTTGAGCAACTGATCGAACTTCAGATGGTTGTTGCACAGCGAGCAGGGAATCGGCGTCCGCCCGGCCAGGTACTCGGCCACGAAGGGCCGCACCACATCCTGCTCGAAGCGCTCTTCCTGCTTGACGACGTAGTACGGAATCCCCAGATGCTCAGCCACGCGCCGCGCGTCGTAGACGTCGTCGAGCGAGCAGCAGCGGCCTGCCTTGGGGGCGTCGGGAATGCCGTGCCGTCCGGCCAGCCGGGTTTGATCCCAAAGCTGAAGCGTCAAGCCTACGACCGAGACCTGCGCAGCATCGGCGCCGCCGGCAGGCTGGGCGAGCATCGCCGCTACCGTCGAGGAGTCCACCCCTCCGGACATGGCTACGGCAATGGTTGCGCGTTCTGTCATAAGATGCTCCCCAAAAAACTAACCCGCCGTTCCCGCTGTCACCGGCGAAATTGCCCGCAAATGCTCGACCGCCTCCGGAACCACCTTCAAAACATAATCCACATCGTCGTCCGTTGCCGTCTTGAGCAAGCTGAAGCGCAAACTGGCGCGAGCCCGGCTCTTATCCAGGCCCATGGCCATCAGAACGTGGCTCGGCTCGGTCGCGCCGGAGTGGCAGGCCGATCCGCCGGAGACAGCTATACCCTTCAGGTCCAGCGCGATTACCATCGCCTCGCCCTCCACCTGATCGAACCAGATATTGGTGGTGTTGGCCACGCGGCGAACAGCATTCTCCGCGTCTCCTGCTCCGTTCAGCCCGGTGCCGGGAATCTGCAGGAGCCCCGCTTCAAGCCGGTCGCGCAAGGCCGCCAACCGGTCAATCGTTCCATCTTCAAGGCTGCCCATGGCCAGTTGCGCAGCCTTGGCCAGGCCCACGATGCCAGGCACATTTTCCGTACCGGCGCGCTGGCGGCGCTCGTGGCTGCCGCCCAACAGCAGCGGCTCCAGCGGCGTGCCGCGGCGCACGAACATCGCGCCCACGCCCTTGGGCCCGTGCATCTTGTGGGCGCTGATCGATAGCAGATGGCAGCCGAAGCGTTTCACGTCGCACGGCACCTTGCCTGCTCCCTGCACGGCGTCGATGTGGAAGAAAGCGCCGGCGAGGCGGGCGATCTTTCCGATCTTCTCCACGGGTTGCAGCACGCCGGTTTCGTTATTGGCCAGCATCACGCTGATCAGCCGCGTCTCCGGCCGCAGGGCGCGCTGAATATCGGCCGGGTCAATCAAACCGCTGGGCTGCGGGTCCACAAAAGTCGTTTCAACGCCGCGCTCCACCATGCGCCTGGCCGGCTGCAAGATCGCGGAATGTTCGATGGAGGTGGTGATGAAGTGGTCACCAGGCCGCAACAGTCCGAAGACCGCAGTGTTGTCGCCTTCGGTGCCGCCGGAGTTGAAGACCACCTCCGCGGCGTGGCAGTTGAAGAACTCCGCCATGGTCTCGCGCGCGCGGTCTACGCCGCCGTGCGCCTGCTGCCCGTCGAGGTGGATCGAGGAGGCATTGCCAAACCGCTCCATCCAGTAGGGGCGCATCGCCTCCATCACCTCGGACAGCAAAGGCGTGGTGGCGTTGGCGTCTGCATAAACTCGGCGCATGGCGAGATTCTCCCCTTGGCTCGATTCTACCGGGAACCGGGATTGCGCGCCCTGCCTGCACATTCAATGGAGAATTCCGAGGGATGTGCGGTCGCCAATCAGCTCTGGCCGGGGCCGGCCTTGCTCAGCTGCCCGATGACCGCATCCAAAGCGGCCTCCCAGGGAGAGAGTTGGACGCCAAATCGCTCCTTGAGCTTGGCATTCGACAGCACCGAGTTGTGCGGCCGCTTTGCCGGCGTGGGGTATTCGCTGGAGGCGATCGGGGTCACATCCGGAACTCTTCCGTCCAGCAGCTTCCCCGCGCGAGCAAAAATCGCTTGCGCAAACCCGCACCAGGTTGTCGCTCCGGAGCAGGTCATATGATACAAACCGGCCCAGTCCTCGGGCCCACTCAGCTTTCCACCCATAACTTGCCGCACGATGTTATAAGTAGCATCGGCGAGCTCGATGGATGTAGTTGGAGATCCGCACTGATCGTCCACCACGGAGAGCCGGTCGCGCTGCCTGGCCAAGCGCAGCATGGTAAGCAGGAAGTTAGCTCCGTGCGGACCGTAGACCCAACTCGTGCGAAAGATCAGATACTTGCCGCCTACCTGTCGAATCGCCTCTTCGCCGGCCAGCTTGCCAGCTCCATAGGAATTCCGAGGGTTCGGCTTATCCTCTTCCGTCCAGGGCCCTTGTTTCTCGCCGTCGAACACATAGTCGGTAGAGTAATGGACCAGCAGCGCCCCGCGGCGCAATGCCTCTTCGGCAAGCACGCGCGGTGCCTGGGCGTTGATGGACATGGCCAGTTCCGGCTCCGACTCGGCGCGGTCCACGGCAGTATATGCGGCAGCGTTCAAGATGATATCCGGGGCGGCCCGGCGCACTAAGTCGCGTGTTTCCTCTGCTACGGCAAGGTCGACACTTTCGCGATCCACGGCGGTAATCTCGCCGAAGTCTCGAAAACTGCGCTGTAACTCCAGACCAACCTGACCGGCGGCGCCGACGATGAGGATTCGGGGCGCGGAGTTCAAAGAAAGACCTCCGCATTCTGCAAGGTTACCCCGGCGCGATCTTTATCGGAGAGAATTGCACATTCCTCCTCGATCGGCCATGGAATTGCCAGGTCCGGATCGTTCCAGACGATCGTTCTCTCTGCGGCCGGCGAGTAATCGTCTGTGACCTTATAGGCCACGCCAGCGGTATCGGAAAGCGCAAGAAACCCGTGACCGAAACCCTCGGGGATCCACAGCATTTCGCCGGTCTCTCCGGCTAACTCGACGGCCACGTGTTGTGCAAATGTGGGGGAACTGCGGCGCAGATCGACGGCAATATCGAGGATGGCGCCGTGCGTCACGAGCACCAGTTTCCCCTGCGGCTTGAAGATCTGATAATGAATGCCGCGAATCACATTCTTCTTCGAGAGCGAGAAGTTATCCTGCACCCAGGGGCCGGGCAATCCTTCGAGCGCCATTTTGCGCTGATTCCAAGTCTCCCAGAACGCGCCACGGCCGTCCCGGTGGACCGCTGGAGTGATTACCAAAACTCCAGGCAAAGATGTTTTTGCGATCTTCAACTCTGAACCTCCGAGGCTGGGTAGCGCGGCTCGCGCAGAATGCCCAGCAGGTATTGTCCGTAGCCACTCTTGCTAACTGTTTGCGCTAGAGCCTCCAGCTCCTGCGCGCCGATGAAACCCTGCCGGTAGGCGATTTCCTCCGGGCAAGCAATACTAAGTCCCTGGCGCCGCTCGATGGTGTGAACAAAGAGACCGGCTTCGAGAAGGGAATCGTGCGTGCCCGTGTCCAGCCAGGCCATGCCTCGGCTCATGATCTGCACGCTCAGGGTCCCTGCCTCAAGATACCGCCGATTCAGGTCGGTAATTTCAAGTTCTCCACGCGCTGAGGGTTTGAGCGACGAAGCAATGCGCACAACCTCGTTATCGTAGAAATAAAGCCCTGTCACCGCATATCTCGATCGCGGCTTTGCCGGCTTCTCCTCCAGCCCGATGGCGCGCCCCTGCCCGTCGAACTCGACCACGCCGTAGCGCTGCGGATCTTCCACGGGATAGGCAAAGACGGTGGCTCCATGTTTCAGCGACGCCGCCGATTGAAGCTGACTGGGAAACCCCTGGCCATAGAATATGTTATCTCCGAGGATCAGGGCGGACGAATCTCCGCCGATGAAATCCCGGCCGATGAGAAAGGCCTGCGCCAGTCCGTCGGGGCTTGGCTGGACCGCATAACGAATATCGATGCCCCACTTGTGGCCGTCGCCCAGTAACTCGGCAAAGCGGCCCGTATCCTGCGGCGTGGAGATGATCAATACATCTCTAAGGCCAGCTAGCATCAGCGTGCTGAGCGGGTAATAGATCATCGGCTTGTTATACACCGGCAATAGTTGCTTGGATACAACATGGGTCACGGGGTAGAGGCGCGTACCCGATCCGCCGGCAAGAATGATTCCCTTCATATCGCGTGTCGCTCCGTGTAGTTCTTCGTGATCCAGTCGGCGTAAGCGCCCGTGCGGATGTCTTCGATCCACAAAGGATGATCGAGATACCAGCGGACGGTTTTGCGCAGCCCACTAGTAAACTCTTCCGCGGGCTGCCATCCCAGTTCCCGGGCGAGCTTCGAGGCGTTCATGGCGTAGCGCCGGTCGTGCCCAGGGCGGTCTTTAACATAAGTAATAAGTCCCCTGCGCGGCCCGGCCGCGATGGGCGGCGCCATCTCGTCCACTAGATCGCAGATCGAGTGGACTACGTCGATATTCGCCCGTTCGCTGTTTCCTCCGATGTTATATGTCTCCCCGCGGCGGCCATTCTTGAGCACGGCGCGGATCGCCGAGCAATGGTCTTCCACATAGAGCCAGTCGCGCACATTGCGCCCATCGCCGTAAACGGGAAGCGGCTTGCCTTCGAGCGCGTTGAGAATCATCAGCGGAATGAGCTTCTCGGGAAACTGGAAGGGGCCGTAATTGTTGGAGCAGTTGGTGGTGAGCACCGGCAGCCCATAAGTATGGAAGTAAGCTCTTGCCAGGTGGTCGGATGCTGCCTTGGATGCCGCATACGGGCTGTTGGGAGCGTAGGGCGTGGTCTCGGAGAAGGCCGGGTCGTCCGCGCCCAGCGAGCCGTAAACCTCGTCGGTGGAGACGTGCAGGAATCTGAATCTGGCCTGGTCGGCGGGACTGAGGCCGGACCAATAAGTCTTTGCTTGTTGGAGGAGGACGAATGTGCCCTGCACATTGGTGCGGATAAATGCGTCGGGAGAGACGATGGAGCGGTCCACATGGCTCTCCGCGGCAAAGTGGACCACGGCTTGGGGCCGGTGCTCGCGCAGCACGCGGTCCACCAGGCCCGCGTCGCAGATATCGCCGCGAATGAGAAGGTAGCGCCGGTCGTCGTTCAGAGAGGAAAGATTCGAGGCATTCCCAGCATAAGTCAGCAAATCGAGGTTGACGACGGGCGAGCCAGTCGTATGAATCCAGTTCAGGATAAAATTCGAGCCGATGAAACCGGCCCCGCCGGTTACCAGGATCACATCGCGCATTGCTTCTCCAAGTCACCAGTATAAGCGACCACATGGCAGGGGAGGGGTGCTGGGCGCAGGCAATCGCTTGGCTGGCCTGGCAGCCATCGCAGTTTGCTCGCGCAAGGTGGTAGTATTCTCGGGACCTTCCGAAACTGCGGAAATCGATCCCACGATGGCGAAAGGAGATCGCATGACCCTGCCGCATATGTATGCAACGGCCTTGGCGCTCACGGTTTTGACCATGCTCTGCTGGGGCTCATGGGCCAACGTGCTCAAGCTCGCCAAGGGCTGGCGTTTTGAGCTTCTCTACTACGACTACTCGATCGGAGTGGCGCTGGCCGCCGCGGTGGCGGGGCTGACTTTCGGCACCTGGGGGTCCGACGGCATCCGTTTTGGGGACGATCTGGCCCGCGCGGGCGGCGTCAATCTTTTGTGCGGTTTCGCGGGAGGGGTCGTTTTCAACCTCTCCAACATCCTCATTGTCGGTGCAATTTCAGTGGCGGGAATGGGGGTCGCGTTTCCCATTGGCGTTGGTCTGGCGCTGGTGGTGGGGGTGGTCTGGAACTACGCGGTCAACCCACAGGGGAATCCATTTCTGCTGTGCCTGGGCGTTGCCTTGATCGTTGGGGCCATTCTGGTGGACGCCATCGCCTACCGCACTCACGCCGTGAGCCGCAGCTCCGGAGACAAGGCCGATGCCGCGCAGAAACGTGGCGCCACCTGGAAGGGCATCAAGCTGGCCGTCATTGGCGGCGTCCTGATGGGGACGTTTTACCCGTTGGTGGAGATCGGCAAGACAGGGCCGAGGGGACTGGGCCCCTACGCGGTGGGATTCGTCTTTGGCCTGGGCGTGCTGGCCTCGGTTTTTGTCTTCAACGTTTATTTCATGCGATTCCCCATCGAAGGCCCGCGGCTGCGATTCGCGGACTACCTGAAAGGGAACCGGTGGGTACATTTCCTGGGCATATTGGGCGGCATGATTTGGATGATCGGCTCGTTGTCGAACTTTGTGGCTTCCAGCGCGCCGCGCCAGTTGCAGGTGGGACCGGCGATCAGCTACGCCATCGGGCAGGGAGCCACCATGGTGGGGGCGCTTTGGGGCGTGCTGGTATGGAGAGAGTTCGCCGGCGGCGGGGCACGAGTGAATCGCCTGCTGGTGTTGATGTTCCTGCTCTTTGTCACCGGGCTGGGGGTAGTCTCAGTCGCGCCGCTCTATGCCGCCCGCTAAGGGACTTCCGGCTGAGGGCCGGAGGTCGCTTGGCGGAAAAGCATGGCAACCGCGGGTTGCGGTGGCTGAACGCCGCGGTTGCCATATTCGGTACTATTCCAGGTTAATCGTGAAGGTGGTTGCGTGCTGGATTGTGCCACTGCTGGCAGTGACGGTGATGGTGTAGTCCTTCGCAGATTGGGTGTTGAACCCGTTGTTGCAGCACCCGCTCAATAGGAGAGCCGCCGCACTGCTCGCCAGCAGCAGCGCAACGCAAAGCATGCCCCTCAGAGCACGTCCGCGCCTGCGGATGGCTCCCGTCCCGAAGAACACCAGCACAGCCAGCGCGAAAGCCCCCAAGCCCTTCCTTGCTGCTGGAGACGAAGGAGACTGCTCGGCGGCCGTGGCGGCCGAGGTTTTGATGGTGAGGCCGACGGTTTTTGGCCCTGCATTCGCCGCGATGCTGGATGGCGAGATGTCCACTGTGGCCCCAGCAGGGAGGCCGGTCGCCGAGATGCTGACGGGGCCCGCATACGATCCGTAATCCGGCGTAACTTGCAGCGTGAATGTCACAGTGGCGCCGGGAGCCACCGTCTGGCTGGTAGAACCGCTCGCCGCCAAGGTAAAGTCCAGCGGCGCGACTGCCACGGTGGTCGTGACAGCGGAAGTGCTGGTGGTGAAGTTGGTGTCGCCGCTAAATGTCGCCGTAATGGTGTGGTCGATGCCGGGCGCAAGCGAGGCCGTCGAGTAAGTGGCCGAACTGCCGCTCAGCGTGGCTGTATTCAGCAGAGATCCGTTGTCGTAGAAACGGACCGTCCCGGTAGGCGTTCCGTTGGGCGACGTGACTTTGGCTGTGAAACTGACGCTCTGGCCCGGGGTGATCGAGCCCTTGCTCACAGCCAGAGTAGTGGTAGTGGATGCTTGCGTTACCGTGAGCGTGCCATCGCTGACCGACACCTGGTAGTCGCCAATGTTTTTACCGGTGACGCTGGGTACGATGGCGTAAGTGCCGGCATTCGAGCTGCTGGTCGCACTGGTGGCAAAAGTCTCGCTAAAGGTATCGCTGCCCAGCGCGCCCTTTACCGCTCCGCTGAAGGTTGGATTGGCCTTGCCATACACTTTGGTGGCGTTATTCGCCAACGCGTTGAGCGTTGCTTTGCCGATGACCAGAGTGCCGCTGGCCGATCCCTGATAGTCGGCATTGTTGATCGTGCCAATAACTGAGTAACTTCCCACAGTTGTCGGCGCGGTCGAGCTGCCGTTGTAAGTAAAGATCACCTTGAGCCCCGCCGGACTTGTGGTTGCAGTCGCGGCCAGCGGCGAGCCGGTGTAGGTCTGGCTCAAGTTGCCTAGCAGCATCAGAGCGCTGGCTTTGCCGATGACCATTGTGCCGCTGGCCGAACCCTTGTAGTTGGTGTCGCTGATTGTGCCAGCTACGGTGTAGCTGCCCACTGCTGTTGGCGCGGCCGAGCTGCCGTTGTAGGTCAACAGAACGTTCAGGTCGCTCGGGCTGGTGGTCACACTGGCGGCGATGGGCGAGCCGGTGTAAGTCTGCTTCAGACCGCCAAGCGTGATGGTTGCCGTTGCCTTGCCGATCGTGAGCGTTCCTTTGGCCGTCCCCTGGTAGTTGCTATTGTCGACAGTGCCTACCACCGCATAGCTTCCCACGGCGATGGGGATGGATGAACTGCCGTTGTACGTGAAGGTAACCTTGAGCCCGGCCGGGGTTGTTGTCGCTGTGGCCGCGAGAGGCGAGCCGGTGTAGGTTTGCGTCAGCCCGGCGAGGGTGACAGTTGCCTTGGCTTGCGCAATGACGAGGGATCCGCTTGCGGTTCCCTTGTAATTGAGATCGTTGATGGTGGCCACCACGGCGTAGCTGCCCGCAGCTGTCGGCGGGGTCGCGCTGCCGTTATAAGCGATGGTGACCGCGAGCTTGGCCGGCATAGTGGTTGCAGTGGCGGAGAGAGGCGAGCCGGTGTAGGTTTGCGTCAGCCCGGCGAGGGTGACGGTTGCCTTTGCTTGGGCAATGTCAAGTACTCCGCTTGAGGATCCCTGGTAATTTGGATTGTTGATGGTGGCGACTACCGCGTAGCTTCCCGCTGCTGTTGGCGCGGTCGCGCTGCCGTTATAAGTGATGGTGACCGCGAGCTTGGCCGGCGTGGTGGTCGCAGTGGCGGAGAGAGGCGATCCGGTGTAGGTTTGCGTCAGCCCGGCGAGGGTGACGGTTGCCTTGGCTTGCGCAATGACGAGGGATCCGCTTGCGGTTCCCTGGTAATTTGGATCGTTGATGGTGGCGACTACCGCGTAGCTTCCCGCTGCTGTCGGCGCGGTCGTGCTGCCGTTGTAAGTGACAATGACGTTGAGATTGGCCGGTGTAGTGGTCGCAGTGGCGGAGAGAGGCGAGCCGGTGTAGGTTTGCGTCAAGCGGGCAAGCGTCACCGTCGCCGTAGCTTTGCCGATGACAAGTGTCCCGCTTGCGGTTCCTTGGTAATTCGGATCGTTGATAGTGGCAGCCACGGCGTAGTAGCCCACGGCCGTTGGGGCGATCGCGCTGCCGTTATACGTGATGTTGACGGTGAGTCCTGACGGTGTGGTTGTAGCCGTCGCCGCGAGTGGCGAACCGGTATAAGTCTGCGTCAGGCTGTGAAGGGTCACGGTCGCCGTCGCTTGATTCACGGTGAGGGTGTGCGAACTGTCGGCGCTGCCGCTGAAGTTCCCCGCGGCATCGCTGTAGACGGCATTGATCGTGTAGCTTCCCACCGGCGTTCCGCCCGGCAGGCTGTAGCTGGCGCTGGCCCCGCCATTTGTGACGGGCCCGCTCACCGCGGTACCGACGACCGCGCTGCCCTGAAGCACGGTAAAGAGGATTGCTCCTTCATTCACGCTTCCCGCGGTGCTGGTGACCGATGCCGACAGGGTCAAGTTCTGGCTTTGGGCGCCATAGGCTGTACTGGCGTTTGCGGCGGAGAGCTTGGTGGAAGAATCGCCCACATTAAATGGGAGGCTCAAGGCGGAGACAACCAAGCCGGGAGCCTGCGTGAGCGCGCTGTTCAGCGGCAGGCTGACAGCCAGCGTGTCGCTCGGGCCCGGCAGGCTCACGGCAAGCGTGTAGTTGGCAACACTGCCGGCAGTCGCCGCCGAGCCGCCGGTTAGAACTCCGGGGCCGTTCAGCGTCAGCGGAAGCGTTACCGAAGCAGGGAACGGGGCTCCGCTCTCATTCAGCGTCACTGCGGCTCTGAAAGACGCGGCGGGCAGGATGACTGTGGCCGGCGCGATGGGCGTGGGCTGGGTGGAAAAAGCCAGCGCATAGTTGGTCTGCACAGAGCCGGAGTCCACGCAGGTTGTGCCGCCGTTGAATCCTGGGTAAACGGTTGTGTTCGGCCGGCCGCGCTGGTCGGTATTCATACCTGCGGGAAGCAGGCTGGCCAGGCCCGCGCAAATCGCCGGGCTGCCGGGCAGCGGAATCATGGTCTGCGTGGGACCGCCGTAGTTGGCGAGCGGAGCAAGCCCCAGGGCCGGTGGCGCCTGCGCTTGGAGACTGTTGTAATAGCCCAGCAGGTTGCCGCCGCCGTTGGCGTTGCTCGTGGAAAAGACCGGGATGGTGCTGTCATCGTCAAAATCGTCGTATGCGCCGACCGTGGAGGAAGAACCCAGCCAGTTGCCGCTCAAGATGCTGTTGGTCAGCAGCAGGGTGGGATATTGCGGATTCCAGACCGCGTTGTAAACTCCGCCGCCATAGCTGCTTGCAAAGTTGCCTGAGACAGTGTTGTCGGCGAACGTCAACGAATTCGTATTGCTGTATAGGGCGCCGCCTATGCCGGTGTTTGTGCCGGTTGCCGAGTTTCCAGCGAACGTGCTGGCGCTCACCTGCAAAACCGAATCTTCGCTATAGATGGCTCCGCCAGAACCGTAAGACTGACCCGATACGGCGTTTCCCGAGAAGGTGCTGTTGGCCACCGTCCCAAAGCCGTAGTTGTAAATGGCGCCGCCGCCATACCCCGTGGTGTTGGTGGAGAAGGTGCTGGTGGCGATCGACTGAAACCCATTGGAGTAAAGGGCGCCGCCGTAATAGGTAGTAGAATTCCCCGTGAATGTGCTGTGTTCCAGTGTCGACGAGTTGTAGCTAAAGATAGCGCCGCCTTCATAGGTGGCAGAGTTTCCGGAGAAGGCGCAGCCGATCGCGGTCAAATCGCCCGTGCTGTAGATGGCGCCACCGGCCCAGCCTGCGGTGCTCCCGGTAAATGTGCTGTCATTGAGGACCAGCCTGCCGGAGTTATAGATAGCGCCGCCGTAGTCCCACGAAGAACTGTTGGAGAAGGTGCTTTTGGTCACCGCCAGCGCGCCGTAATTTAAGATTCCGCCGCCATAATAGTAATTCCCGTTCACGATTGCCAGGTTGGCGATGGCCGTTCCAGTCACCCCGGTATTTACCGTGAAGATGGGGAAGTAGCTTGACGGGCCGCCGCCGGCTACGGTCACAACTGGCGTGGTTACGCCAGCGACTAAGGCGGGCGTTGGGCCGGTGATGCTGGTGTACCCAGGGATGGTTAGTCCGTTGTACAGCTGAATGGTTGCCGCCGTGGCAAAGACCGTGGAATCGAAGGTGATGCTGCCCGCTCCGGCATTTGCGGCGGCCGCCAGCGCATCGCGCAGTGTGCAACTGCCGGGCCCGCTGCTGGCCGTGTTCGCCGGACAATTACCTGCTGTGCCGTAACCTGGGTCGGCAGAAGAATTCACCACAAAGCTAGAAACCGCCTGCACTGCGATGCCGGTCTCCGAGCCGCTGGTCAGGCCGGCGGCGCTGGCGGTGATGCTTTGCGTGCCCACGGTGGCAAATGTCACCGTGGTTGTGCCCACGCCATTCGTAAGCGTGATGGGGCTCGCCACCGAAGCGGCTTTGTCGCTGGTGGTCACTGTCGCCGAACCGTTGAGGCTGGTGGCCTGATTTCCATACTGGTCAACCGCCGACACGGTCGCGGTTGCGGGAACGCCCTGATACCACGGCGAAGGATAGCCGCTGACCGCAAGACTCAAACCCACGGTCGACGCGACGACCGTTTGCGAGGCTGTCGCAGGCGTCACCGCGCTGGGGCTGGAGAGCGATGCGGTGTAGGTGTATTGTCCCGCGAGCGTCAGCAGGTTGGGGCTGAATGTTGCCACGCCATTTTGCGCGGTTTGCTGTGGATAGGCGTGCGAATATCCGTTCGGGCCGGTCACGGTCAGGGTGATCGAGTCGCCGCTGCCGGTCAGCGGCAAGCCGCTGTAGGATTCTTCCTGAACGGTGACTGCGGTCTGGGCAATGCCCGCAGTCACGGTGGAGGCCGGAGGCACGGTGAACGCGAGCTGCGAGACTGTTGCGGCATCGATGTTGAACGCCGCGCTTTGCAGGGATGCTCCGCTCAATTCCGGTGTCGTAACGGTGAAGGTGTAGCCGGTGTTCGGCGTATTCACAGAGAGCCCGCCAAAAGTGGCCATGGGGACCAGACCGTTGGCGGTCTGCACCGGCGCGGTTGTCTCTGTCGCTTGACCGGCAAGCAGTTGGTAGGTCGGGTCGTTGGTAATCGTCAGCGTCACGGGAATGCCGCTGACGCCGTAGGTTGCGCCGGTATTGGCGTTGGTCTCCACCAGTTCCACCGTGGGCGCGGGTGAGATAGGCTGATTGACCAGCGTATTCGTTGGTTGCTGGACAAACTGCAATGCCGTGTAGTTGGTCTGCACCGCGCCCAGATCGATCGCGCCGGCCGGGCACGAGGGATTCATCGGGAATCCGCGCTCGTCCGTAGTCACGCCCAAGGGCAATTGCGCGGAAGCACCCTGGCAGACAATTCCGAGCGTTCCGGCGGGATCGGGAAGCGGCATCATTGTCTGCACTGTGGCGTTGGCCGGACTATACGCCAGCGAGCCGAGAATCTGGCTGATGTTCGTCACCCCGCTGGGAAGGCCGATCAGGTTGGGCGCGGTTTGGGTGCCGCACCCATAACAATCGCCTGAATTGGCTACGCCTGCCGAGGTATTTCCGGCGACGATGCTGTTCGCTGCACTCCACGTGCCAGAATTCGAAATGCCGCCAACATTGCCGCCGGCGCTGTTGCCGGCCACGACACTGTCGGCAATACTCAATGAGCCAGAATTCAGGATGCCGCCTGCTTCGAAGAGAACTGTGTTTCCGGCAATGGTGGTGTCGATCAACGAAAGGGCGCCAAGGTTGGAAATGCCTCCGCCACTGCCCTGACGGGTAAGATTCCCGGTGATTGTGCTCCCAAACACGGTCGCGGTTCCACTGTTGACGGAGAGACCGCCAGCGAAATCGTAAGCGGTATTTCCTGAGATCGCGCAACTGGTCACCGCCAGCGAGGCGGCACTGCTGTTGATCCCGCCGCCGCCCAATGCTAGCCCATCGGCGATGGTCATGCTGAAGAGGTTCGCGCTAGCGCTGCTATTCAGGCTGAACACGCTGCCCACGCTCGGGTCGTTCCTTCCGGAGACGGTCAGCAGGGTAGCGCCTGGCCCCATCAGATTCAGGGTTCCGGTGATTGGCGGCAAACCGGTGTCCGAGACCGTCGTTCCCGCCGGAGGAGCGCCCGAAACCGCGCCCAGAACGATGGTTCCCGGTGTGGCGACAGCCGGCGAACCGGTGAGGAACAACGACGGAGCAAAGCCGACGTCGGCCATTCCCGCGGTGTTGGCCTGCGTCAGCGCGTCGCGCAGCGAGCAGGTGTTGCCCAGACCGTCCGTGCAACTTGCGGCATCGTTGTTCAATGTGTCGAGGAGGGTGTTGACCGTCAGATAGTTCGACTGCACCGCGCCCGCGTCCACGGCTCCACTGGGACAGGCCGATGGCGACATCGGCCAACCGCGCTGGTCGGCGCTGAGGGGATTGCCGTTGCCATCCACGGCCAGGCTGACTGATCCCGTGCAGATGGCAGAGCTGCCCGGCAGCGGAATCATGGTCTGCGTCGGCCCACCATAGTTGCCAAGCGGGGCGAGCGCAGGATCGCCGGAAACTGAGTTGGTATTGGTGGTGCAGTTGTAGCAGTCGTCCTCCGTGTTGGTCACGGTATCCAGGTTGTTGAAGAAGACGTTGTGGTCGGAGTTGAGTGTGCCACTGCCCTGTGTATAGCCAGAATCAAGGCTTGCACTGTCGTTATAGATGGCCGCACCTGCCGGGCTGGCCAGCGTGGCGGTATTCCCGGAAAACACGCTGTTGGCAACCGTCATGGGTCCTGCACCATGGGCGATGGCGCCACCCCAGCCCCTTGGTCCCACCGCTAAGTTATTGTAGAATGTGTTATTTGTGATCGTCGCCGCGGTGTTAAATCTGAAATCGGTGAAGATGGCTCCGCCATTCGCACCAGCAGACTGAGCCTGGTTTCTCACAAACGAACTATCTGTTACATTGAGCGTTCCTGAGAAGCTATAAATGGCGCCGCCGCCAAAGCCAACATCACCATTTGCGAGATTTGCTGCATTTCCTGAAAATGTGCTGCTGACTACCGTCAATGAGCCATTGCTGGCAATGGAGCCGCCAACATACCGTGCGGAGTTGCCGGAAAAAGTGCTATTGGTCACCGTCAACGTACCACCGTTCACGATCCCGCCCCCCGAGCCCAAGTTCTGCGCTGTAGCGCTATGAAGGCAGAATCCAGTGATGCAGGTAGTGTTGGCGTTGCCATTGACGATGTTCAGATTGGAGATGCCTGCGGCGGTTGCGGAGGAAGTCACGGCGAAAATGCTGAAGTCGCTCGACGGGCCGCCGCCGGAGACGGTCACCAGGTTGGTCAGTGTGGAACCGCTGCCGGTGGTAATGCCGGTAATGGTGATGTTGGCTGCGATCGTCAGCCCGCTGCTTAGCTGGATGGTGTTCTGCACGGCGGTATTCGAAGCAACAAATGTGGTGGGAGAGAATGTAATACTGCCCGCTCCCGTTGTGTTGGCCGCGGCCAGCGCGTCGCGCAGCGAGCACGTATTGCCGGTACCGCTGGCGCAATCGGGGGTTTGATCCGTCACGTCCTGCGCCGTAGTCACCACATAGCTCGGCGGCGGCAGCTTGGCGGGCGAGATGCGAGCGGTCAGTCTGCTGGCCGCCGCAGGATTGGTGTTCGATTGCGTGATCGCATTGCGCAAGTCGCCCGCGTTGCCCGAGCCCGCGCCGAGATCGGCCAGGCTGCTTACGGTATACGATGTCTGTGCCCAGGCGCCGCTTGCGCATAGACACAAAGCAGACAGCGTCGCGATCAGCGCCAGAGACTTTTGCCGGGAGAGGCAAGTCAAGCTGGAAGGGGCGGGAAAACGCGTGATCAGGGGGCGGACGAAGCGCACAAAAGCGAACATGGCGGCATGCTCCTGCCGCTAACTCATGCGGGGCCCGATGGAAAGTTTGATTGGTTAAGGTGGAACACTCACTTGCTCTGCTTGAGTGGCAATGCACTCTGTCAGCATTCAACGCACCGCAATAAGCTAGCGGAAACTTCCACGAAGTATAGTTACGAACTATTTGCCCGTCAAGCCTTTTATGATTCCTGTCGTAATTAATTTACGCGCCGGAGTAATCGTTACTTTGGAGGGGGAAGCGCGCAGCCTCGTGCTTCTCGGCATGCGGCGAATCCTCGAAGAGCTACAGCGGTTCCACAATTGCCGTACTCCGAAACCCCTGCTCTCAAGGGTCATTTTTCTCAAGAAAGTGATTCCTTGAACGATGCCGGAAAGGGCAAGTGAATTGTGGAGCCGGCCTAAGAAACAGAGGATCTCTCATGACTGCGGATGCCATTGTGAGCGCGCGGGCCGTTTGCCAGCGCGCTCAAGGAACATGGAGCCGAGCGCAGCGCCGAGGATTTCACTTGCCGACCGCGGCTCCTGCTCAGGCCCCCGGCTTGTGGTGAATGAGTTTGTCTGCCCATTGGATAAAGTACTTCACGTTGGGCGCATCGGTATGCCCGCCGTCGTGCTGCCGCCAGGCAAGTTCTCCGTCCAGCAGGCCGCTGTTCACGGGCGGCATCTTAGCGTTGTGGTAGTCGGCCGGCACGCCCAGTCCTTTGGCGCCCAGGAGTTCAAACACCGGCTGAGCCGCCACGGCCGCCATAAAGCTGCCTTGCTGGTCCAGCCACTTCGCATCGCCCATTTCAGGCACGCCATAGCTGATAAACGTGAGTCGCGGCGCGCACAGGGCAATCAACTCATGGGCGTCGACGGGCAGGTCGCCGGCATTCTTGCTTCCAAACGTTGCCTCGGCCGCGCCGTATTTGAGGAAGTTACCAGCCATCCAGTAATATTCGCCGCCAGTCAGGTTCTCAACTTCTTCACCAAAGTTGCGGCGGCTGAGTTTTGCTCCGCCCTCTCCCGAGGAGCCAATCAACCCCATGGCAAAGCGCGGCTCGAAAGCCAGAGTTACAAGGGCAGCCTTGCCATAGCGCGAGACGCCTTCGATGCCCACATGGGTTGCGTCCACGGCGGGGTCGGTTTCCAGGTAATCCAGGCCGCGGGCCGCGCCCCAGGCCCATGCGCGCAAAGCTCCCCAATCGTCCGGCTTGCGCGGCTGACCCTTGTTGACAAGGCCGACGATGCCGTGCGTCAGGCCGGCGCCGTTGTCAGCCTGAATGCTTGCCGGGTCGATCGTCGCATAGCCCCAGCCATCGGCGATCAATTGCTGCGTCGTCGGCGGATCTCCCGCGGGCCGCGGCCCGCCAAATCCGAAGTTAGGCGTCAGCGGATTGAGCGGGCTGTAGCCGGGGTATTTGGTGAAAATGGCCGCCAGGCTCGGATCGCTCTTTTCCAGCAGCGCCTTCAGTGCCGCGTTGATCCGTTCCATGTCCTCTTGAGGCGGCTGCGTGGGATTCGGCAAGCCCGTCGGCCCAAACATCATCAGCACCGGCACTGGACCTTTGGCATTCGCGGGAACCACCACCGTCATGCGGATGTTCACGTCGATCTGCGGATAGGCCGAATTGTCCACGTGGCCAATCAACTGCCTGGCGATGACCGGGATGAAGAACCCCACGAATTCATGGTCGGTCACGGTAACCGTCCAGGTCACTTTTGGCAGATTCTCCGGTAACCGTCCATAGACTTCCCGCTCGAAGTCCTCCACGATCTCGGGCCTCCGCTGCTTCCACCACATCTCCGCGGTGGTCACCTTCTGGCCATTCTTCAGGGTCAGCGGGTCGGGCAAATTGGGAAATGGGTTCGCCAGCGACTCGTCGATGTTGGCGTGGTTCGGAGCCTTCTCATCGCCGCTCGGGCCGGGCCGCAGCGCCTTGATCCCCAATTGCTCCATCATGTTCTTCTGATCCTGGTCCGCTGTGAATGTCACCGGAGCAGGTGCGGGGGCTGGGGCCTGCGCCGCAAGGCCCGCGGAGAAAAGAGTAAGAACTCCGGCGGCAACTCCAGCAGCAATCCATAGGGAAGAGCAACGAACCATTTGCCGAACGTGCATGACGAATCCTCCATTGCGATGAGCGCCACAAAGACCATCGAGGGCGGCTATGCTATTTGACTAAATCGATTTAATCTAAGTTTCATGAAGATAGCAAAAATCCTGGCCGCGACGATTCTGCTGGCTTTGCCGGCCAGCTGCCTGCCGCAGGCGCAGAACTGGGTAGCTTCCTGGGCGACCGCCCAGCAAATCCCAGAGCCGCAGAACGCCCTTGCGGTTGACGATCTGCGCGATGCGACTCTTCGCCAGATCGTCCATCTTTCCGTGGGCGGCCCAACCCTGCGCGTGCACCTCTCCAATGCGTTTGGAACAGAGCCGCTTCACGTCGGTGCAGTGCATATTGCAAAGCCGCTCGGCGCATCCGCGGCGCAGATCGATCCCGCCTCCGACAAGCCGCTGACCTTCTCCGGGAATAGCGATGTAATCATCCCCGCCGGTGCCGAGTATCTTTCCGACCCGGTAGACTTTCCAGTCTCCCCACTGAGCAGCCTTGCCATAAGCATCTACTTCGATTTGCCTCCTGCGCAGCAGACAGGACACCCCGGCTCGCGGGCTACCTCCTATCTGGTTCACGGCGATGCGGTTTCCTCGACAGACCTTCCCGGCGCCAAGAAGTTCGATCACTGGTATCAGATTGCCGCGGTCGATGTGATTGCCCCGCGCAAGGCTGCTGACGTTGTGGTCCTCGGCGATTCGATTACGGACGGCCACGGAGCAACCACCAACGGCAACGATCGTTGGACCGACGTTCTTGCCGAGCGTTTGCAAGCATCTTCAAGGACCCGGAACGTGGGAGTCCTGAACCTGGGAATCGGCGGCAATCACCTGTTGACCGATGGGCTTGGACCCAACCTGCTTGCGCGCTTCGATCGCGACGTGCTGGCGCAGGCCGGCGCGCGCTGGGTCATCGTCCTTGAAGGGGTGAACGATCTAGGCGGCTTCACTCGCCTGGGCGACCCACCGCGGGCCGAGCACGCGGCTTTTGTGAAGAGAGTCATCGCTTCCTATGAACAGGTCATCGTCCGTGCGCACGCGGCGCATCTGCGCGTCTATGGCGCAACCATCCTGCCCTACACAGATTCCGGCTACTATCATCCTCCAGCGAGCAACGAGGCAGACCGGCAGGCCATTAACGCGTGGATTCGCATTCCCGGCCACTTCGATGAAGTCATCGACTTCGACAAAGCCATGCGGGACCCAAGCCATCCCGATCGCCTCTTGCCGGCCTATGACTGCGGCGACCATCTGCATCCCAATCCAGCCGGCTATCGCGCCATGGGCGATGCCATCCCACTCACGCTCTTTTCGGAATGAAGAGCACTGGGTGATCGAAGCACGGAGAAACCTCGTGCTCACTTACTCTCCGCCAGCACGCCGTGAAAGCTCTCCGGTGGGCCCAGGTAGCTGGGCGCAATCGCGCCCTGGCTGACGACAAGTCTCTCCAGCACAATGCCCGGATCGACCATGCGAATCTTCAGGGTATGAGCGCCGGGGGTGTCGATCCTGACCACGGCAGAGACGCGGCGCACGCCGTCGCTGACCGCCTTGGACCAGTCTTCGTTGGTGTTGTGGGCGAGGGCGTCGAGCATCTGCGCAGGCCGATCGTCGATGCTGACGGCGAAACGCAGGCCGCGGCCGGGAACGAAGTTCAGCGTGGGCGCCAACGTGGCCTCCACATTGAAAGGGCCGCTCTCGAAGAGCCACATCCGGTACTCCAGCGTGGGAGCCGGTTGCGCCAGGTCGAAGCTGGGCGCGGTAACAGGAAAAACGCTCATCCCCGATAGCGTCTCGCCGAAGCCTGGAATTCTCTCCCAGCTCACTCCGCCCGCGCCGGTCTTCCCGGTGAAGTGCTCGGCCTCGATGGAGACATAATGATTGGCTTCGACGAATCCCTCGACCGTGTCGCGCGGTGGCGCGATGGGTTTGAAGGCCCGCACCTTCACCCGCACCGCAGGGCCGTCCTTCTGTCGCAGAAGCACGGAGCCGCTCTCGGCGTCTTTCGAAACCTTGCTCCAATCCACACTCACCCAAAGCCGCAGATCCTTGGCCACGACTCCCGAATCTGCGCTGAGTTGAATCCAGGGCCGATCGCCAGCGGCGGTGAATTCGAAAGGCACATCGCCGCTGTTGAAGAGGTCAATGGAGTATCTCTGCCGGTTGAACACATCGAAGACCGGCAGCTCCATTCTTGCTGCCCAGGTCTCGTTGGTTTGCGCCGAGCCCTCGGGAGCCACTTGCATGTAGGCGGCATGCAAGGGCTGCACCTCGCTGACCGCGGGCATCGCATTGATCCTTGGCTCCTGCCAGTAGGTGTAGCCGATGTGCGTCTGGTCCATCATGTGGTTCCACTTGCCGTGGAGCAGCCCATGGTTGTACTCGCCGGTCCAGGCCGCGTCGGCATCGAAGAGGGCGCGCGCGGCGGCGGCAGTCTCGTTGGTGCTGGCACGGCCCTGCTTTGCATACAGCCGATTGCGCCCGGCCTCGATGTAAAGCTCGTTGACGATGGCTGAAGCCTTTACCGGATAGAGCACAAGCTCGAAGAAGGCGTCGCGCCGCTCGGCAGGAAGCTGCGCGGAAAGGCGCTCGGCCCGCTCGGTCAAGGTCTTCCACTCGCTGGCCACGCGCTCCGCCTCGTGATAGTTGGTCAGGCTGAAGGTATCCGGCTCCAGTTGTTCGGGTTTGCGGCGGCCGTTGTATTGCGTGTAAAGCGAAACAAGATCCGCGGCCTCGGCGGCGAACTGCGGGCCGAACTCGCGCGCTGCCCACATTTCGGTGAACCGGCGCAAGTCGTCCTTGCCCCATTGCTCGGGACGGCGTGCGTAAGTGAGAAAGAACTCGATGGGAAACTCCATCGGCTTCAAGTCGCCCACGTTCACAATCCAGATTCGGTCGGCGCCATATTCCTTGGCCAGGTGCATTTGCTCCCACACCTTGGTAATGGGCACGGTAAGCAGCCACTTATAATTGCGCGGATCGCCTACATAATCGAAGTGGTAGTAGATACCCGCGCCGCCCGCGCGCTTGCGTTCCTCGGGCGTGGGCAGGCGGCGGATGTTGCCCCAGTTGTCGTCCGACCAGAGCAGCGTGACGTCGTCGGGGACGCGCATTCCTTTCTCGTAATAGCCCTGGACCTCTTTATAAAGCGCCCAGACCTTGGGATCGGCATCGAGTGTGGGTGTGCTGTGCTTGGCCAGGAGCTCGCGCTGGTCGGCGACAATCTTTTCCAGCAGCGCGATGTTCTCGCTCTCCGCCATAGGCGCATCGCCGTCGCCCCTCATCCCCACGGTGATGGTGCTCTCGTAGTTCTTGTTGCGCTCGATTCCGTCTTCCCAGAACTTCTTCAGTACGTCGCTATTGGTGGCGTAGTCCCACGCTCCGGTCCCATGCCGCTTCCACTCCTGCTGGGCGCGCAGTATCGGCTCGTGGTGGCTGGTTCCCATCACGATGCCGTATTCGTCGGCCAGCTTGGGATTCAGTGGGTCGTCCTCGTTGAAGGCATTGCTCCACATCGCAGGCCAAAGATAGTTTGCGCGCAGGCGCAACAGCAATTCGAAGACGTGCTCGTAGAATTGATGGTTAAGGCCGCCGAACTTTTCCTTGGCCCAGCCGCTCAGCGCCGGCGCCTCGTCGTTGAGGAAGATGCCGCGATACTTGACCGCCGGCTCGCCCTCGACCCACCGGCCTGCTTTCACAAAAACCGATTCGCGATGCTCCGGCGGAACGTCGGCCCACCAATACCAGGGAGAGACGCCGATCTGCTCCGAGAGATCGTAGATGCCGAAGATCGTTCCACGCTTGTCGCTGCCGGCGATGACCAGGGCTCGCGCGACGCCGGGCAAAGGCCGTTCCACAACCTGGGTGAGCGTGGACTCCCAGTTGCCTTCAATCCCGCTCACGTCGATTTTCCGGTCGCGGATGAGGCGGTCGATGAGTTTGCTCTTGCCGATGGTCCCGATGACAACGATCTCGCCGTGAAGGCCCTTTCCACCTTCGACAAGCGAAGGCTTGACGCCGCTGATGCGCTCGATATCGGCCTGAAGATCGCGGGCGGCGCGCAGCACGCCTGGGTAGTCGGCGCTATCCACCGCAATCGGCGCAGCGCTTCCGGATTGCACTAGCCGCAGGCTGCCCGCGGCAGGTGTAGGCTCGATAATCTTTGGCTGGCCCAGCGCAAGGCCGGGCCTTGGTGTGAGGAGCAGGCAGACAGAAACGAAGAGGCCTGCCGCAAACAGAGAAACGGCAGGCGCAGATTGCAGAGTTCGGGGGCAAGGACAAGAAGTTGGATTCATCGGCAGCGCAATTCTGTTGGCCAAGCGGACCATATCCCCTGAGTGTAACTCTGTCGAGGCGGTCCGCAGCGCGCGAGAATCGAGCCCTTCAACATCGATTTCATTCCTCGCAAACCACAACCTTATCGAGTGTGCTGTCTCCAAAACACCTAATTAAACTGACGCTGTCATTCTGCGCGAATGGGGCTCCGAACGTATTTTTGTTCGGGGGTGGTGAGCGAAGAATCTGCTTTTCTCCCGCCCTGATTTTTGATGCGAGATGCAGAGACAGGAGACTAGCCTGCTTTCTTCGTGAATATCGGAACCAGAAAGGCGGAAAAGCACGCACGTCAAGAACATTCGCTGTGCTCAGCCCTCATCTGCGATCGACAGCGTGCAAAACTTCGCGGCGCCCTTCCGGGGCGCCAGGCGCCTTCTCAACACTTTCCCAGGGCTGCCGCCCTGGGCTAATTTCGTTTGGCCCCTTCGGGGCCGGAAAAGGCTGGGTGCGGTTTCCGAACCTGCTCTGGCTATCCTCAGAGTGGAGCTTGAAAAGAGGCTTTATGAATAAAGCGGGCTGGGCGAATATCAACTTAGCTCCGGCGCAGCAGCCAGTTGCTTGCACCGTGCAGTTTGAATTGCCAAACAGGTTCCGATAACCGCATCCATAGACTCAACCGCAGATCCTTGCCGCCAAACCGCTGGGGGATTCTCAATCGGTGTTGAGGGCTCGCCGTATGCGGATGGGTTTTGAGCAAGGATGGGAGACAAGAGCCGCTGCCTGGTTGATCTGTTGGCCTTCACCTATTTTGCGAGGCCGACGCGCCGCAGCAGATCGTCAAAGCGCGGATCGGAGCGCAAGGGGTCAAGGCAGGGATCGACCTTGAGGTAAACGAGGCCCACATCGTGCGCGCGATAAGAATCCTCCAACCACTTGAATGCTTCCTTCTTATCGCCCAGCCCGGCGTAGACCAGGGCGATCTCGTACCTTCCCACGCCGTCTTTTCGCATATGCTCTTCAAGCTGGGAGATGGACTTCCGGGCCGCGTCAACCTGCCCGGCGCGCGCATAGGCATTGCCTAAGTGCCCCAGGGAATATGGGCCGCCGCCCGCCTTGAGAAAGGCGGCAATCGACTCCTTGTACATCCCCTTTTCCGCGTAGATATCGCCCACCAGGAAGTTCCAATCGGGCAGATCGATCTTGAGGCCTTGCACGGTGCGCGTAACCGCCAGCGCCTGATCGTACTGGTGGGAGAAGTAATAGATGAATCCCTCGGCGTGGAAGGTGCCGTAAGAAACAGGATCGAGGTCCACGCTCCGCTTGATCTCGGTGAGGGCTTCCGGCATGTGGCCGGTGCGGACCAGGTAAAAGGCGTATTTCTCGTGACTTTCTGCAGAATTCGGATTCAGATTCAGGGCGCGCCGGAACTGCGCCGCCGCTGCCGGCCAGTCCCAGTCGAGGGTCATCGCGGTATTGGCCAGTTCGGCATGAGCTTCGGGTAAGGAGTCGTCCAACTCGATCGCCTTGAGGGCTTCCGCCTTCTGCCGGGTAAAGGCTTCCTCATACGGCATCCGCCCCGATTCGCCCATGCGGCCGAAGCAACTGGCCAGCGCCGAATGCGCCTCCGCATAGAGGGGGTTTTTGTCGATGGCACGATGGAAATACTGGACGGCATTCTCGCAATCGTCTGTGGAGCGAAGCAGAATTCCGTGCAGGTACTGATCTTGCGCCACCGGGTCGATGGGCCGCTCGCGGGCCAAACGCGCCTGCTCCTGGGGCGTCACCTCAATGCTGATTTCTTCCGCAATCGCTTGCGCTACTTCTCCTTGCCAGGCAAGAACGCTGGTCAGGTCGCGCACATAGGTATGAGCCCAGACGGGGCGGTCGGTTCTGCCGTCGATCAACTGGGCGCTGATGCGCACCTGGTTGCCTTCGCGCAGCACACCCCCCTCGACGACACCGTCCACGGCCAGCTCCCGGGCGATATCCGGCAATTTCTTCTTCGAGCCCTTGTAGCTCATGGAAGAGGTGAGGGAAATGACGCGCAGCGTGGAGACCTGACCGAGGTCGTTGATCAGCTCTTCCGTCATGCCGTCGGCGAAATACTCCTGTGCGGGATCGCCGGAGAGGTTTTCCAGCGGCAGAATGGCGATGGAACGGATGTCGGAGCGCGCATGGCTATCGACGTACCACTTTTTGAAGCCCACATAGCCGGCGAGCGCGAAAAGAGCTAGCCCGAGAGCGGTGGCAACCAGAACGCGAGGAGCGAAGCGGCCTTTGCCCGCGGCAACCGGGGGTGTTTGCCAAACGGCCGCGCCTTGGGCGGCATGGCGCCGTTCTTCCCGCTGGCCTGTGGCCATCTCCGGGGCAACCGGGAGTTTGGCCTCGGCGTGCGCAGGCGCGGCGGTTTCCTGCTGCCTGAAATGGAATCTCGGCACATAGGAACCGCTGGGGATCTCAATGCGGACTGCCGGCTCTTCCTTTGTTTCGGCGTAGTACTGCGCCAGCCGCTTGCGGACTTCAGTGGCTTTGACGCGGACCACGGAATCGCTTCCGGTGTCGTAATCGACCGGGCGCCCGAACATCTCCGCCCCGATCATCCGCTCGCGCAAGCTGTCGAGGTCGCCTTCCAAGGCATGTCCGACGATCAAGTGGAGGAAATCCTGGGTGCGTTTACTGCCCGCAAAGGCGTGGCTGGCGGCCAGCTCTTTGAGGTGATGCCGCACCAGGCTGACCTGCCGCGCGCTGAGTACTTCCGGCTCCGAGGATGGATCGGCGATCGACATAGAGCACTCAGCTTCCCTTTAGTGTCCAACTATACCACCCCGGCAAACGTGCTCCGAGGCGGACCGCCCTCTGCGCGAGCCGGCTGATTTAAGGGATTTAAAAAGAATATGTTACAGGCAACAAACGGGAACAAACGTGCGGCCACACCGTTAATAGCATTGCAGGCCTGAAACACCGGTGTTGGAATGGGCACGCTCGTCCAGGAGGAGGAATAGTTCCTCGGGCCAGAAAACGTTTGCCAGGATCGTCATGCTCATTGCGCTAAAAATCCCGCCGGCTGTGCAAGGAACGCTTGCGGACGGAAAAGCGCAAAAACGTTTTAGCCAGCGCGCATTCAACGAGCCAGCATTCCACGGGATCCGAGGCCGCCAATTGAGTTCGCCGGCAATCGCGGAACTGGGAAGATCGAGCGCCGTTTTGCAATCTCCCCGCCCCAGTACGATAATTTCCGCCGCGGCAGCATTCTTGACCCCCTCCGAGGGCAAGAGCCAGACAGAAAAGGGGCAGGCCATGACGGAACCGAAGATCGAAGGGAGATTCAGCAATCGATTTGGGCGTGGGGGAGCGGTGATGGCTCTCTTCTGCTTTCTCATGGCCCATGCGGTGGTTGCGCAGCAGCCGGAGGCAGCGTTCCAGGAAGCGATGCGCCAGGGCGCCCAGGCAATGACAGCGGGCAACTTCGGCGCCGCGGTCGCGGCCTACACCACGGCAACGCAAAAGATGCCGGGATTTGCCGAAGGGTACTTCAACCTGGGGTTGGCGCAGCAGCAGGCCGGGCAGTTGGACCAGGCGCGCGCGTCGCTGGAAAAGTCGTTGCAATTGAAGCCGGGTTTGCGCGGCGCAAATCTCTTTCTGGGCACCATCGCCTATCGCCAGAACCGCTTCAAGGATGCCGAAGCCGCTCTTCTCAAGGAGACGCGCATCGACCCGCGCAGCGCCAAGGCTTTGATGTGGCTGGGCGTCTGCCGCTTGGCGCAGGACGATCCGCAAGGCGCGATTGCTCCCCTCGACAAGGCGTACGCGCTGGATGCGAAGGATGTGGACATCCTCTATCATCGCGGCCGCGCCTATCTGCTGGTGGCCAACGCCTCGTATGCGGCCATGTTCAAGATCGACCGCGACTCGATGCGGGTGCACCAGGTGCTGGGCGAAGCGGACGCGGAGGCCTACCGCACTCAGGACGCCATCAACGAATTCGAACTGGCTGTCAAAATGGCGCCCCGGCAGCCGGGCCTGCACGAAGAGCTGGGCAACCAATACTGGAGCGCCGGGCAGCTGGACAAGGCAAGCGAGGCCTACCGCGAAGAACTGGGCATCGATCCGCATGCTGTTTCGGCGATGTATAAGCTGGGGAGTCTTCTGGTGCTCAATCGGCAAGCCGAAAAGGGCATCGACTTGCTGCGCGATGCGCTGCGCGAAGATCCAACCTTGGCCGATGCGCATTACTACCTGGCCAGCGGCCTGGCGGAGACGGAACGGGAGGCCGAGGCGATACAGGAATACGAATTGGCGATAGCCGCCGATCCGGCAGACGATCGTGCCATGAGCGCCTATTACAAACTGGCGCAGGTCTATCGCAAATTGCACAGAACCCAAGAAGCGCAAGCGGCTTTGAGCAACTTTCAGCGCTTGCGGGCTGAGACCAAGGTGCGTCAGGAACAAAAGAGCGCACAGACGGTGCGCAGACGGACCGAACTCCCGGTGGAAGACCCGGAGAGAGCCGCCCTGTCGGCGGGCCAGGTTGACAAATGAGTTTTGCACCGGCGCGGCTGCCGCCAGCGCCGGTGCTGCCGCTCACCCCGTGAGCAGCGAAAAGACAGTGGCGGCAAGCAGTGGTAACAAGTCGTAATACGAACCGGAAGACCGTGTTTGCTCAGGAGGCAGACGAATGAACTCGAACTCAAAAACGAAGCGCGCCCTGGAGACGTGCCGAAGGGCGCTCAGACTCGAACTTGCGCCTTGTGGAGGATGGCTGGCTTTGCTGGTTCTCCTTATCGGGCTGGCCGTGCCTGCCATGGCGCAGCTCGACACCGGCTCCATCAGCGGCGTCATCACCGACCCTGCTGGGAAAGTGGTGCAGGGTGCGGCGCTCACGGCGCGGGAAACGGCCACAGGCACCAGCTATTCCACGATCAGTTCCAACACCGGCCTGTATGTCTTTCCGTCCATGCGCCCCGGAACCTATGAGCTGAAGGCCAGCGCCAGCGGTTTCAAGGCCGCCACTTATGGTGGCATCAATGTCGCTGTGGGCGCGCACGTGGCGCAAAACATCGCTCTCGTCGTCGGCTCGGCGAGCGAAAGCGTCACCGTCACTGCTGGAACGGTTTCGCTGGAGAGGGAATCTTCCGATATCGATGCCGACATTACCACCGAGCAGGTGGCGGATCTTCCCCTGGCAGTCTCTGGTAACCTGCGCTCCCTTTCCACGCTGGAGTTTCTCGTTCCCGGAACCGTGGGCCCCGGCACCTCGGGGGGCGGTTCCGCCTTCCAAATGACCAAGATCAACGGCGGCCAGGAAGAAGGAACCGACTACCTGGTGGATGGCATCACCACCAACCGCATGGAGAATGGCTCCGGCTCCTTCGATATCGTCGCGCCTTCGATCGAGGCGGTGAACGAATTCCATATCAGCCTCTCGGCTCTTCCCGCGGAACTGGGCAGAACCACCGGCGGCTTGGCCAATTTCAATACCAAGAGCGGCACCAACAGCTATCATGGCGCGGTCTTCAACATCTACAAGAACGCCGCACTGGACGCCAACAACTGGTTCAACAACGGCTATCTGGCCACGGCTACCACCGCCGCGGCGCGCGCCGCGCTGCAACGCCCGGCAGACACCAAGAACAACTATGGCGTGAGCCTGGGCGGCCCGGTTCGCATTCCCCACCTCTACAAGGGCACGGACAAGAGCTTCTTCTTTTTCGGGTGGGAGCAGCTGCGCTATTCCACCGGTGCGGCCGTCACCAGCCTGATTCCGACTCCGGCTATCCTGGGCAGCGACGGAAAATACCTCGACTTCTCCTCGACGTTGGGCGGCCCGATTCCCGGCGGCCTGGCCTGCGACGGCAAGACGCAACTCTACTACGGCGAGATCTTCGACCCGGCGATCGAAAGCAATGGTTGCCGCGTTACCCCGTTCATGGACGCAAACGGCAACCTGAACAAGATTCCCATTGGCCGCGAGAGCAAGGTGGCCAAGGCGGTATTGCAGTATATGCCGACGCCGAATCTGAGCGGCGGGGGCACCAACAATTACGTTTACGACTCCAAAGACAACATTGCACAGACCGTATATAGCCTCAGAATCGACCAGAACCTGGGAGCAAACCACAAGATCTGGGCCTTCTTCAGCTCCAGGGAAAATACCGATCAGGGCAATGGCTTGAATCTGCCTGAGCCACTCACCAGCGGCGGCGGCGGCATCGTCGATCAGTTGGGCAAGCTCTACCGCATGGGATGGGATTGGATCGCGACCCCGACCCTGTTGAACTCGCTGACCTTCGGCGCCAACCGCTCCAACAACTACAACCGCTCGCGTGCCGTGAACATGAACTCCAACTGGGACGGCACGCTGGGCATTGCCAACGGCTCCGGTCCGGTCTTCCCCGGTTTCGAGTTTGTGGGCAGCTCCTTCCCCAGCTTTGGCGAGAACGACGACGCCCAGGATGTGGACAATACGCTGGCGCTCAACGACATTCTGCACTGGCAGCATGGCGCGCACAGTTTCAAGGTCGGCGGCGAGGCGCAGTATCACCAATACTCGTTCGAGAGCAGAATCGGCGGCACCTGCAGCGGCACCTCCGGCTGCTTCAGCTTCTGGGACAATCAGACCGCGTCGGACCAAACCTATTGGGGACGGGACGGCAATTCCTTCGCCGCGTTCATGATCGGTCAGGCGGGCACGGCAAATGCCCTCCAGCAATTGCATGCTCCGCGCTGGATCACCCACTACGGCGCGATCTTCGCCCAGGACGACTGGAAGGTTCGTTCGAATCTAACCTTCAACATCGGACTGCGCTGGAGCTTCGATACACCGCGTCATGAAGCCGAAGGCGACACCACCAGCTTCAGTCCCACGGCAAAGAACACCGCGGCCGGCAACCTTCCCGGCGCGCTGGTCTTTGGCGGCGTAGGCACGGGCCGCGACGGCAACAAGGGCGAGACCTGGGCCGACACCTACTACAAGGACATCGAACCCAGAGTGGGCTTTGCCTGGACACCGTACGGGGATGGCAAGGTCGTTTTTCGCGGGAATGCCGGCATCTATTACGGTCCGCTGGTCTATGCCGATTTCGGGCAGGGAACCGTGCAGGGATTCACCGCCAACCAGACCCTTTTCACCGGAGATCCCTTGTCCGGTCCGCAGGTCGACGCGGGACTGCCCGTGCTGCCCACTACGCCGAACCTCGACCCAACCCAGCTGAATGGCCAGGGTGTGGACTACGTTGCCAAGAGCAACGGCCGTCCGGCGATGATCGAGACCTGGACACTGGAAAACCAGATTCAAATCAACCCTAACCTGTACTTCTCGCTTGGTTACCTGGGCAACCATGCCACCCACCTGCATGGCCTGATTGACTATCCCAACGACGTTCCGCTCAGCGCTCTGGCCATGGGCAATGGCCTCAACTGGTGGGCGGTTGCGCCCCCGCCGAACGGCTGGAGTGGACCGCCTTTGCAGCCCTACCCCGGCTTCAGTTGCGCCTCCGGATGTACCTATGGCATCTCGGAGCCCGTGGAGCAGGCTCTGCGCCCCTACCCGCAGTACGGCTACATCAACATGGACAGCTACCTGCAGAACGTTGGACAGTCCAGCTACGACGCGTTGACCGCCAAGCTGGAGCGCCGTTTCCACAACGGGTTCAACGTGCTGGCTTCGTACACGTTCTCCAAGACGCTGACCGATGCCGACGCCATCCAGCCCTACTACAGCACCCTGCAAAATCAGGGCGGTACACAGAACCCCTACAACCACAAGGCAGAAAAGGCTGTCAGCAACGAGGACATCCCGCAGAACTTTGTGGTCAGCTACCTTTACGAGCTGCCGATTGGCAAGGGCAAGCAGTTCCTGGCCAATGCGCCCAAGCCGGTGGACGCGGTCATCTCCGGATGGCGCATCAGCGGTGTGCAGCGTTACCTGGACGGACAGCCCATCAGCTTCTTCGGCGCCAATGGCATCCCCGGGTTGGACAACGGCATTCGTCCCAACCGCGTGTCTGGACAGGCCGTGAAAAACTCGGTAAAGTTCAACCCCTTCAACTTCAGCAACTCCGGCACCAGCGGCTACAACCATTCGTCGGGAGCTTGCACCACCGGCTACTGGAACTGCAGCGCTTTTGCCGATCCCAACCCCAATCCCGGTCTCTATGTCCCCTATGTCTTCGGCAACATGCCGCGCAACTCGGGTGACATCCGCGGTTTCGCCTTCTACGACGAGGACTTCGGCATCAACAAGGAAATGCGCTTCACCGAGAAGATCAAAGCGGATTTCCGAGGCGAAATGTTCAACGCATTCAACCGGCACGCCTTCAACAAACCCGATTCGGGCGTTCAGGACAACAACTTCGGCCAGGTGGGCAGCACGCTGCTTGGACCAAGGAACGTGCAATTCTCTCTGAGAATTACGTACTAAGCCAACTAACTCCGGCCGTGCTTCCATGGGCCGGAGAATCCTCGCGGCGCGACGCCCGCTTTCCAGGCGTCGCGCTTCCTTACGACCTCATGCACGGATTCCGTGCTTTGAGGGGCAAGTTTCTTCACTACAGAGAGAGAGACTCCTCGTGCGTTCTATTTGCCTGCCGCTCGCGGCTATAGCCCTGATCCTCGCTCCGCCGCTAACTTGCCAGGGACCCCATTCCCTGGATCTGAGCGGCGATTACGCCAACACCCACGATCCCTCCATCGGCCGCGAGGGAAACAGCTATTACGTTTTTGCCACCACCATGAACTCCAGCGACGGCCAGTTTCCCATTCGCTGCTCGCACGATCTGTTGGCGTGGAAGCTGTGCGGGCAGGTCTTCGACAGCATTCCTGCCTGGATTCACGAGGCCAGCCCAACCACCAAGGAACTCTGGGCGCCCGACATCTCCTTCTTTCAGGGCAAGTATCACCTCTATTACGCGTACTCGGCCTTTGGCGTGAATACGTCCGGCATTGCGCTGGCTACCAATGAGACGCTTGACCCCAAGAGCCCGAAATACCATTGGAAGGACGAAGGACTGGTTCTGAAGTCCAGCAAGGGAGACGACTTCAACGCCATCGATCCGAATATCGTTTTCGATGCGCAAGGGCAGCCGTGGCTGAGCTTCGGCAGCTTCTGGGGCGGCATCAAGATGCGCAAGATCGACGCGGCGACCGGCAAGCCGTCCGCCGGCGACCCCACACTCTACTCTCTGGCGGCGCGTGCGGTGCCCAATCTCCCCGAGCCGCCGAAGCCCGGCCTGCCCGCGGATTGGCAGGCCATTGAAGCGCCATTCATTGTGCGCCATGGCGGCTTCTACTACCTGTTTGTCTCCTTCGATCTGTGCTGCCGCGGCACCAAAAGCAGTTATCGCACCATGGTGGGCCGTTCGAGCAAGGTGACCGGGCCTTACGTGGATGCAGACGGCAAGCCGATGCTTCAAGGCGGCGGCACGCAACTGCTGGCGGCCAACAGCCGTTGGCTCGGTCCAGGTGGAGAGTCCGTTTTGCAGAGGCCGGAAGGCGACATTCTTGTTTTCCACGCCTACGATGCGGTCACCGGCAAGCCGGCGCTGCAAATCTCGACACTGACCTGGAAGAACGGCTGGCCTCATGCGGCGTTGGGAACCAGCGGAGAATCCAAATAGCGGGACCGCTTGTTTGGGTCATGGACGAAATTCAGCGCCGGCCACGAAATGTAGCGCAGTCTGCTGACCGGCTGTCGGGCGGGCGTCTTCGCCCGCACGGGTTCAGGAGCGATCTCCAAACTGTGCGCTAAGCGATTTAGAACGGAAGGGCGGCATGCGCTTCACCGGATGCCGCGCCTCTGCCACGGAATTCAAATCAGTGTTGGTCTTCGCGACCATGGACAGGAAACAGGATGATTCGTTTTGTAGATTGCGCGGCAAGAACAAGCCGCAATGTGGCTCTGGGAACTGCAATGGCGGTGTGCGCAATCCTGTCAGGCTGTGGCGGAGGCGGGGCGACCACCACCACCACGGGTAGCGGCGGGAACACAACAACGCCCGATCTGGGTACGCTTACCAGCGTGAGCGACAGTTACCAATACAAGATTGAGAATGTGGCCAGCAGCCTGGTGCTGGGAATTGCCGGCCAAAGTCAGACGGCCGGCGCCAATCTGGCGCAAGAGGCCGATACCGGGTCCACGGACGCTCTTTGGCACTTCATGCCCAATGGAAGCTCGGAATATAACGCGGAGAATCTGCTGACGCATCAGGTGATGGGTATCTCCAGCGCCTCGACGGCTGCTGGAGCCCAGGCCGTGCAGTGGGCCGACAACGGCACGGCGGACCACAATTGGGAGTTCTTCCTGCTCAGCGACGGCAACTACCTGATCAAGAACGTAAACAGCGGGCTGTATTTGGAAGACGCCAGCTCGGGCTTGACTGCTTCGGCCACCATCGACCAGGGAGCGCGCGCCACCAGCGGCGCCGGCTGCACCTGCCAGGAGTGGAAGCTGACCTCGACCAACACCTCGCCCTACTCCAATCCCATCGCCGTCAGTGTTGCTTACACCGCTCCGGACAGCTCGGCAATCGGAATCCACGATCCGTCCATGGTCAAAGCCGGCTCGACTTACTATCTGTTCTCCACACACAGCAAGCTGTACGCGAAGATGTCCACCGACCGCACCAACTTCTCGGAAGATGGCTTTGCGCTCTCCTCGCTGCCCGCCTGGACCAACACCTATACGGCCGGCAGCGGCGATCTGTGGGCGCCGGATGCCTCCGAACACAACGGCCAGTATTGGCTCTATTACGCGGCTTCTGGCTTTGGGCTCAACACCTCGGCAATCGGCCTGGCCATCAGCCCCAGCGGCGCGCCGGGAACCTATGTCGATTCCGGCGCTCCGGTCGTGACCTCTTCCACCAGCTCCACTTTCAATGCCATCGACCCGGCTTCGGTGGTCGATGCCAGCGGGAATGCCTGGCTGGCCTTCGGTTCCTGGTGGAGCGGCATCCAGATTGTCCGCGTCGACAACACCACCGGCCTACCCACCGGCACAAACTACACCCAGTTGGCCTACCACCCGACCAACACCGGAATCGAAGGCGCCTACATCTATCAACATGGCGGCTACTATTACCTGTTCGCCTCGATTGACAACTGTTGCCAGGGGGTGAACAGCACTTATCGCATTATTGTCGGGCGGTCCGCCAACGTGAACGGCCCTTACACCGACCGCGGAGGGCTTGCGCTCACCACGGGCGGCGGAACCATCCTGCTCAGCGCCCACGGAACCATCAACGGTCCCGGCGGACAAACCGTGCTGAAGGACACGGACGGTGACCTGCTGGTTTATCACTATTACGACGGCAACAACAACGGAGATCCGGCGTTGGGCCTCAATCTCCTTGGCTGGACCGCCGACGGCTGGCCCTTTATCCAATGAGCAGGATTCGCTCGCCCCGTCCAGGAATCGTTTGTAGACCGCCTGCCGAGACGCAGTCCGGCCACTCCCTTCTTGTGCGATCGAATGAAAGCAGAGCCGCAATTGTCTTGAGCTCTGCTTCCATCCGAGGTTGAGCAATTCGGCATGCAGCGATTGATTTCGAATCACCGCCGATCTGGATCGTGGCCGGCCATCCCCACGAGCGCCGTAGGAAGGTCCGCGGACCTCCTCACTGAGTTCGCCTGTGATACCGGTTCGGCGCGCCGGGCGTGGGAACGTTGTCAGTGACCTGTGCTCCGCTGGCATGTGATCGGGTCAATGGAGCGGTGAGCGTAATCCCGGTGCCGGAAACCTGCGCGCCAGCTTGATGCCCATGAGTTAGAGGCGCGGTGACGGTGATTGTGCGACTCCACCAGGCAACGGGGGCGACAATCGCCGTCTCGGAGTTTGCACCGCTATCAATGGCGATGGTTTGACCTTCGCTGAAACCCATCACGCTGGCGACAGGAATGACGGTTGCGCTCGCGTCGGTGGCAGTGCGCACCGTGGTGGCTCCGGCGGTGCCCACCGTCGCGATTACGGCGGTCTCCAGGTTCGCACCCGTGCCAATCCGAATCGTCTGGCCCGCTTCAAAGCCGGCCACGCTGGCGACTTTGATGTTGGTGTCGCCGGCGGCCGAGTCGACCGAGAGCGTCGCGGTGGCTTGCGTCAGGAAATCGGCGCAGTTGCTATTGGTGTCCGCGCCGTCCGGGAACCGGCCCGCGCTCGTATTGGTGGCGCCGGCGGCCGCGGCGAACGGCGCGCCTTCGCCGCCCGCGCCCGGCGAAGGCGCGTAGCAGCCACTCTTATCCAGACCCGATACAGCTTGGTTCCCCTGGGCAGCCCATGGGTCGACGAGGCCGCCATAATTGAGGCTGTCGACAACCAGGCCCGAGGCGTCCCGCAACACGATGCTGCCCTCCTTGACGGAGATGGTGCGGCCAAAAAAAGGCGCGTTGGTGGCGAGTTCAGGGCCCCCGAACCACTGGTTAGGCGCGGGCGCGCCCTGATAGCCGGCGCTGGTGACTGCGGCGTCGCGCACAACCGAGTTGATCTCGTGGTTCTTGCCCAGCGGCCTGTCGAGCGCGATGCCCGTGCCGAGCGCCTGGACGGGCTCGTTGCTGGAATGAGCAAAGGCCGTTGCCGGCTGGAAGCTGATTCCCGTGCCGCGGTCGCTGAAGGGCAGGTTGGCTGCGTGGTTGAACTTGAGCGGGGCGGCCAAGCCGAGGCCAGTGCCGGGAGCAACCACCCACTCGTCGCCGATGTGCGCCTGGGCGAGGGCGGGAGATATGTCAATGTCGGCGCCGTTCGGGCCTACGCCGCTCACGGCGGTGACGGTCACGACCTCCTTGCTTGCAGGGGTGCCAACCGCGATCTTGTCGCCGACCGCGAAACCGTCCGCCCGGCGGACTTTGATGCGGGTGGCGCCGGCGCTCGCATTTGCCGCGAGATTGGTCTGGTTTGCCTTGGTGCCGACGCGTGTCACGGTGACGGTCTCGATTCCATGGCCGACACTGTCGATGTCCAGCCGGATCTTGTCACCCACCGAGATATCGGAGACCGAGGTCACCTGGATGCTGGCGGCTCCGGCGGGCGCGTCCGCAGCCAGGTAGGCTTGCGTGCCCGGCTTGCCCACCGCGGTAACCGTGGCCACCTCGTACTGCTCCACAGTGTTAGCTACTGCGGGATAGGTGGCGCCATGGCCGAGGGCGATCTTCTCACCGACTACGAATCCTGCGGTGCTCGCGACAGGCACGTTGGTCGAGCCGGCGGGAAGGGTGACCACCGGCCCCTCGGGGAGAGGCTGCCAGAGTGTCGTTTGGTTGCTGGCCGCCGATCCCAGCTTCAAGATCTCGCGAGTCTCCATGTCGGAGCCATTGCCGATGCCGATCGCATCGCCGATCTTCATGCCGTCCGTGCTCCTCACATGGATCGTGGTATCGCCCGCACGCGCAAGGACCGCAAGCCCTGAGTTGGAAAGGCCAAGCAGGTAGAAGCCGCCCGCCGCCAGCTTGGTCCCGGCCGGAATCTTCGCCGCGGAGAAGATGGCCTGCTGGGCGGGATGCGCGGTCAGGGTCCAGTTGGAAATATCCACGCTCTTGGAACCGGCGTTATAAAGCTCGATGAACGAGTCCGTGGAGTTGGCGGGAGTGCCCGAGCCGATGCGGAACTCGTTGATCTTGACCGGGCTCTCGTTTCGTACCTTCTCGATCGTTGTCGCGGAGTGTTTGCTGCCGCCGGCCGCATCCGTCCACGTTGCGAGCCCAATCAGATCGCCGTTGAAGGCCTCGGGGCCTGCAGTGACTTTGAAGGTCGCGCTCACTGTCGCACCCGGCGCAACCGGATCGGCGAAGGTTTTTGCTGGCTCGGCGGTGCCGGAAACAACGGCGCTCCACTGCTTGCTGGGCAACGAGAGGCCCAACTTGACGTCCTTCGCAGGCGCACCCGTGGTATTGGTGAAGCTCACGGTGGTCTCCTGCGAGGAACCCGGCGAGAAGGTCTGCAGTCCAGGCGAGGCGGCAGTTGCTGGCGCCGGCGCCAGGCTCAACTCCGGCACGCCGTACCCGGCAGCCACGACGTTGGACTGCACCAGCTGGTCGGTGGCGTCCGTTGGGAAGGTGCCCGCGGCCGTCATGGCGCCTTCATAGAAGGTGCCCTGCGAGCCGTTGCTGTTGTCGCCGCCATTGCCCAGCAGGATGGCTCCCTGCTTGCGCATCGGGTCGTAGGTGGCATTGACGCGCGGTCCGTCGAACATGACTCTCAATGCGCCCCGCTGTGCGTCGCCGCCCAAAGAGGTCCAGTGGTGCGGTTCGCCCTTGGCTATCGCGGTCACGAATCGCGAGGAGATCTTCGGCAGGTTTGCGCAGAGATTGGCGCCATCGGGGTTGACGCAACCAACCAGATTGTTTTCCTGGTCGGTCATCACCCATGGGCCGGGAGGGTTCCCGTGATACCACCACGGCGCGTCGCCGAAGTAGGCGGTTTCCATGGTGCCATTGTCGTCGTCGCGGCTGTCGATCTCGGCGTTGCCGTAGTCGAAGCAGCAACCTGAGTTGAAGTGCAGGCCGTTAACGACCCAATACTGCCCCTCAGCCTGATCGTCGACCGCGGTGCCCTTGGCGTCGTCCTCGCGAAGGCCCATGCCGGGTTCGATGAAGACACCGTAAGCCTTGTGGCCCATGATCGTAATCGGCGCCATGTCGGCGAGCGGCACGTTGTTGAACCCGCCCATCGCCGGACCGCTGAATCCGCCGCGGGGCGCCTGAGTGAGGTTGTTGTGCTTCCCGGATTGGTCGTAGATGGTGGTGATCCAGCAGTATGTGTTGGCGCAGAACGCATCCTGAGCAGCCGCGTCGGCATATCCGCCGGCATCCGTGGCGGACGGCTGGACGATGCCGATGTCCAGAGTCTTGCCGTCCGACTGGCGCAGGACCTGGTAGAGCGGGCCGTTGTAGGCGGCATAGAGGGCGCGCGTGGTGCTGTGGGCGGCCGCGCAAGGGGCGCCAGCGGCAGCGTAGATGTCACATGGGCCTTGCGGCCTGGACGGAGGAACATTGGCTCTCGCTCCGGCCTGAGCCGTCATCGTCAACGTGGCGCCAATCACCGTGAGCGGCAGTGCCAGCATAAGTGCGAGATCGATTCTTGTTTTCATCTTCATCCTTTTCTGTTGCCGTCCGAAATACCCGGTAAACGATTACTCAAAACGCTAAACTGAGTCCTTCGCAGCCGTCAAGAACACCCGCACTTCTTCAATACCAGGTAGGCATGCACTTCATTCTCTGCAAGGAGTTCGCTTCACGTATGGTCTCGCAGCGCTGATGCAGGATCCTTGTTGCCAACTGGACGGTAATGGCGCGTGTAGACAGACAGCCTGGCGAGGGCTTCCCGCGGAGTTCAGGCTCCCCGCCAGACTGGCACTGGAGCCTCTATTGTACGTTTATCGTGCGGCCGAGGCTCATCGATTCCGGAGATCGGAAAGGCTTCGATTCCTGTCGCAATGGCGGCTCGATCGATTCCAGCGAGAGCCCGTATCACGGGGAATGTCTAAAGTTGCATCGTTTAGAGCCGGGTTACTCGGGCCACGATCGCGGTCCAAGGTCCTTCCCCAACCGGTGGGAAAGAACCCTGGGCGAAAGGTCTGCATGGGGAAACGATGAAAGAGGTGCGCCTGGTTGGCTGGATTGAGTCCAGGCAACCAGGTGCATACCCATGGGTTCGACCTGGGAAAGCGGAGCGCCCGCGTCAGTTCGAGGAGGACAAGCGGCCTGCAAGGGTGAGGTCGATATCGACCTCCTTGGCTACCTTGAGGACGAAGAAGCTAGGGTCCTTCAGGCCCCACTTCACATAGGGAACGGTAAAGTGCGTCTTTGCCGTGCAGTTTCCGCCTTCAATATGAATCTGCATGGGAACCGTCAGTTCATGAGGTGTGCCGTGCAGGGTGAATGTGCCGGTAACCTGAATCGTGGAATCGCCCGCGGTTGCAATGGTTCCTTGATAGCTCCGCGGCCTGAACGACACATCGGCAAAGTGCGCCACGTCCAGCACATCGGAGTTCATCTTCTTGTCGCGCGAAGGTTCGCCGCTGTTGCCGCTGCCCGCAGCAACCACCACGGAGCCGGAGATCCTGGCCGCGGCGCGGTCAAAGTCGATGGACCCGCTCTGCACATGGAATGTGCCTTGCACATGGTGTCCGCTGCCGCCCAGGGCAAAGGCCACCTGGCTGGCATCGGGATTGACGCTGAATGTCTGATGCTGTGCAAGCGCAAGGGGAGCGAGCAGCAGCGGCAGTGCGAGGAAGAGGGATTTAGCGGCGTTCTTCATGGATATTCTCCTTGATTGAGTTCTGCTCATGGGTTGTGGCTCGGCCGCGCGACAATCTGCGACAGCCAAAGGCTCAGGGAAGCTACATCCTTGTCGGGCAAGTACTCATGGCCGGGCATATCGGTGCCGGGAATGCCGAATCTGGCAATCTGCGCCAGGCTGTTGATTCGCCTGGCGGCGTTGTCGGAAAGAGAAACATGAGAGAGAGGGCCAACTGTAAGGTCGGGTGGCATTCGCTTGAAAGTCATTGCCCAGCGGGTTCGCCCTCCCGCCTGGTGGCAGGTGGCGCAGTGGCGTTCGAAGACTCGCTCGCCGTCGCTCGCATTGGCTGCTGCAACCGCGGCAGCAGGCAGATCCCAGGATTTCTCCTGAGCCAGATGCTGTTCTGCACCGTCGCCTTTGAGGCTCGATAGATAGGCGACGAGGTCATTCCCGCGGCCATCGCTAAAGAGAAACCCATACGAGGGCATGATGGAGGTTCCGCTAACCTCCGGCGGATCGTAGAAATGCGCGATGAGCCACGGCGCCGAACGGCGAAGGCCAACTTGCGAAAGATCGGGACCCTGACGGCGATTGCCGATCAGCGGCGGACGCTCGGCGCGCAATGCCTCCATGCTCGCGGCCGGTCCCCACATCAGGACGTCGGCAGAGCCAGGGCGCACGTACTGCGAATGGCAGTTAATGCAGCCCTCGGAGATATACACCTGCCGGCCGCGCTCAATTTGCGCGAGCGGGGCGGTGGCGCGGCCCTGATCGAGAACCCGGTCCAGCAACAGAGCGGCTAGAAGCACGGCTGCCGTCAATGCCAGCTCACGTTTGCGTTGCAGGAGGAATTCGAGCGGCCACGGAAGCACGACGGCCGCACCCGCGGCCAGCACGAACAGGGGCGGAATATGGCCCAGGTTCTGGCCCATTCCGATTCCCATGGCGGAGCCGAGCCATCCCGCGATGGCGTAGAGCCATCCGGCCTGACGGCCACGCTCGGCCACTGTTGAAGCCGGAGACAGGAAAGACGGGAACGCGACCAAGGCGACCGAGTAGAGCGAGACTCCGATGGGATAGAGAATTGAGGCGACAGAGGCGAGGCCTGAATGGGCCAAGAGCAGGCACGCGGAGCCCAACGCAAGAAATGCGGCAGAGAGGACGAAGAAGAGACCGCGGCGGCGCAAAAGCCAGACGCTGGCCAAGGCGGCTGCAAGATGCAGCAGGCCGTTGGCTCCGAGGTGAAGCGAGCCCTGCCAGGTGCCGGCCTTCAGCGCCGGAGTGTTCTGAATGATGAAGAAGGCCGCGGAGTCAAGCCAGACAAGCGCGGTGAAACAAGCCAGGGCGCGCGGAAATGAGAGCGGAGCCTTCTGAGGCGTCTCCGCTTCTTGCTGCTGTGCTGGGGCGGGAAGAAAGGCGATGAAGATGCCTGCAAGATGCAGCAGGCCGGCTGTGGCTGCCTGCACATTCGCGGAGGCGGTGAACAAGAGCGGAAGATTGCAGACCAGATAGCCTGCTCCGGTGCCCAGGCCCACCAGGAGAAGCGGATTCCGATTGCCTGTCCACTGGCGCAGATGAGTGACCAGCGTCACGGTGAGCAGGGCGAGGCCCGCGCCAACCAGAGATGCGACTGCCATGGCGGCAACGAGTCCGAGAGGAAGCAGGGAAAGCAAGGCCGCAACGCCAGTGAGGCAGAATCCAATGCCCAGCCTCAGATTCGGCGAGGGCCAGATGCGCACACGTGGCACAAGCAGGCTGAAGAGGATTCCACCCAGAGCCATGGCGGCCATCACGGCCTTCAGGTGCGTGCCGCCTACGCCCAAAGCCGCCAATCGATTCAGAAAGGCGAACTGGGCGAAGATCAGGAAATAGACATAGACAATCGCGACAAGGCAAGCGCCCTGCCATCCTGATTGGCGTATCTTACCGCGCAGCATGGGCTGCCCACCCTCTGCGCAGGCCGATTGCCTGGAACAGCACGCAGGCGCCATCGGTGATGGCCACGCTCATCCATCCGGCTTCAAGCGCATGCGCCGCAATCTGCGATACCACGAAGATCGCCACGGCGGCGCGAGTAATCGCCGTGAGCAGCCACACGACTTCGAGTTTGCTGGAGCTTCCCCGTCGCAGCACCACATAGGCGCCGTAGAGGCAGGCAAGACCGACAGACTGCACGAATGCTCCGATGTACGACACAAACGGCAGCGCATCGGCCGGCACACGCAGGCGCATCAGTCCCAGAGTGAACGCTGGAGCCACGATCAACAGCGCGCCGGTAAGCGTGTCGGAAAGACCGATCAGCAACTGGTAACCGATCAGAACAGGGCGAGTCATGCTGCTACCTCCTGCGTCAGGGTTGGGGAAACTGCATCCGGCTGACGACGCAATCGCGAAGCGTCGATCAGCCAATCCAGAGAGGAGGCCAGCATGACAACGCCAACCACCAGGCGCAGGATGTAAAGAACGTTGCGCGCCGCGCCAGGCACGATGGTGAAGGCCGGATCAAACCCCTCGCGCCAGCCAGCGGCAGTCATCAACACGACATATCCAACGACGGCGAGATTCCAGCCGTAAAAGGAGCGCGTACGGTTGAATATCCATGCGTCCTCGCCCAGAAGTTCCACCATCGCGAAGATCAGCAGGCTCGATACGAATCCGGCCATGGCCAAAAGGGAGTGGCCGACCAGACCGTCGGTGAATTTGAAGTGGTCGAGAATGCCGGGAAGAAAGAGAACCCAGCCGGTGACAAGCAGGGCCGACCACCAGCATAGAAAAGCGTTGCGCCAGCGGCGGGTTTCGGCACGCCACGCGAAGGCCGCGTAGTAGGCGGGCGTGAGCGAAAGCCAGACGAGCAGGCTGCCAAGTGAAAGAAACTGCGCCGGCCGATGGTGGCTGATGTCGGCGCGGCCCAGCGCGACGCAGAGCAAGCACTCAAGAAAAAACACGAGCCAGGACACGCGAATCCAACCCAAGCGCGCGGCAGTGCATTTCGTGAGCCCAAAGGGAAGCATCAGCAGAATAGCAACAACCACCAGAGTCGATTCAAGCTGGCTAGCTCCGGTGGGCCCGCCCGTGCTGGGGTTGACCGGTGGATAGATGCTGGGGCTGGATGCGATATAGATCGTAATTGGAACAGCCAGCAGGAGCGCGAGCCCAAGTATCTTCGTGCCTCTCGCTGCAAGGCTTCGATTGGCTGCATCGCTCCACGCGGCAATGAACGCGGCCGCCAACAAAACCCACAGCGCCAGCATCGCCAGCGGGAAGAGCACCCGCGCGTATCCCGTCCAATCCAAAAACAGTTTGCCGCCGGAGTGGCCTGCGAGCCAGGAGAGCGAGCCAACAGCGAGCGCCGCGGACCACACCCAGAGCACGGGCCTCCACCATTTTGCGAGGGGTTCGCGGTCGGCGCCATACACCTTGAAGAGGAACCCGGCCATGGGCAGGCTCGACCACCCGAAGAGTTCCAGGTTCATATGCACCATGATCCATCGTCCATAGGTCCATTCGCCCAGCATTCGATTCAGCGATGGAAACAGAAGCAGAAGCGCAATGAGAACACCGATGGCATTGGCCAAGACCAGCCAGAAGAGGCTGTGCCACGCAGCGCTGGCAATGCCCGGAGCGGATGGGCGCGAAGGCGTGAGCACATCAGTTTGCGGCAGGCTCATGGATTCTCCCATCGTGCATCTCCAAGAGACGATCGCAGCGCGCCGCCAGTCCGCGGTCGTGGGTGGCCATCAGCAGCGTCACTCCTTCGGTGGTTGCAATGTCCAGCAGCAACGCGAAGACCGCGGCGCTGGTCTGCTCGTCCAACGATCCGGTCGGCTCGTCCGCCAGCAGAATCATGGGTTTGTTCATCAATGCGCGGCACAGCGCGGTGCGTTGACGTTCTCCTCCCGAGAGCTTTTGTATGCGATGGTTGAGACGATGACTCAGGCCGGTGCGTTCCGCCAGTTGCCGCAGGCGCTCTTGCGCAGCGCGGCGATCGAGCCCTGCGGCGACCGTGGGAATCAGGCAATTCTCCTCAAGCGTGAGGTCGGGAATCAGATTGTGCAGTTGAAACACGAAGCCGATCTCATGCCGCAGCAGTTTCAGCAGATTGCGATGGCGATTGATCTCAACTCCGTTGACCGAAACATGCCCGCGGTCCGGTTCGTCCAACCCGCCAAACAGATGAAGCAGCGTGCTCTTGCCGCAACCCGAAGGGCCGCAGAGTGCCACGGTCTGCCCCGCGGCGGCTTCGAAGCTGACGCCCTTCAGTACCTCGATGGCCCCGTCGTCATAGCTCTTCCACACATTCTCGGCGCGAAGGACGACGCGCGGAGAGGCCTTGTCACTTGCCGTTGAAGGGTTCATTCGAAGCGTAGCGCCTCCACCGCCCGGACGCGCATGGCGTAGATGGCCGGGTAAAGCGCGCCGGCAATTCCGGTGAGCAGCGCCAGGAGAAGGACGACGAGCATGATCTCCGGTTGGATGCTCACATCGATATATCCGTGAAGTGCGGGAACCAGCTTGAGCGCGAAGAGAAGTCCTGTGCCGGTGAGCAGGCCGAGGGCCGCGCCCAGCAGAGACACCACCGCCGCCTCGCCGAAGACGATGGCGGCAATTTGCATATTCGAGAATCCGTTGACGCGCAGAATGGCGATCTCGCGAACCCTGGTAAAGACCGACATGATCATGGTGTTGGCAACGCCCAGTCCGCCCATGGCCAGGCCGCATCCGGCTACGGCCCAGGCCGTGGCCTTGAGAATCTTGAACTGCGAATAGGAGCGGTTGAACTCTTCGTCTTCAAGGGCGATCAGGCTTGCATATTTCGCCTTGACCGCGCTCTTGAAGGCTGCCGCATCGTTCTTGTCGCGCAGCTTGATGGTGATCACCGAGGAGATGCCTTCCTTGTGAAAGAAGCTCTGCGCAGAGGCCAGCGGCATGAACACGCCGCCATCCTCGAAGCCGTTCGCGGTCTTTAAAATGCCGACGACGTGGAAGGTGGCGTGGCCTATCTGCACGTGACTGCCGTAAGCGGCAGAGAGAAACTCCGCCGCGCGTTCTCCCAGAACCACATCGTCGTCGTGCCGCGCGAATTGTTGCCGGTCGCCCGCCAGCCAGGTTGCCTTGCGGATGCGCGCGTCTGCTGCTGTCAACCCGAAGCAGGTAACGATTGGATGGTCGGCGCTGGAAACAATTCCAAAGAGCACCGGGTCCGCATGAGCCACCATCGGCCAGCCTGCTATCTCCTGAATTGCGGCTGCCGGCACATTGCTGAAGAACAAGTCGGAGACATTGCGCTCAAAGACAACGATCTCGCTGTCGCTTGAGAGTATCCCTGAGAACATGCCGATTGCGCCTTGCAGAATGGTGACCACGGTAAGCATGGCGGCGACGCTGAAGGCAATTCCCGCAACACTGATAATCGACCGGATGCGGTGACGGCGGAGATTCGTGACAATCAGCTTGAGAAAGATCACGATCGTCCTCCCGCGGCCGGTTCGCAGCATCTATCGGTGACCCGTACCAGTTCCGATTCCAAACCATCCCTGAGTCTCACCAGAAACGACATACCCGGTCTCGATTGAGCCAGCAGGCCAAGCGCCGTGTCTCCCAGACGAATGCAGCGCGTCAGCCGTTGCACCGCGGCGGGAATTCCTGCCGCCGCGGCGATGTTTGGATGGTCCAGCAGGGCGTCGCGGGCAACGGTCTTGCCGGCGTCTGCCGGACTGTCGAGCACATCCTTCAAGTCGTCGACCATCTGGTAGCTCAGGCCCCAGTACAGTGAGATACGTTCCAGCAGCTGAATCTCCCGTGCTGGGGCATCGCCCAACATCGCCGCCAACACCAGTGTCAGCCGGATCAGCGAGACCGTCTTGCCCTTGGCGATGAGCTCGGTCGTCTCCCGGTTGTGGGGCAGCGCCGAGTAGTGCAGGTCGAGGCTCTGTCCGTTCAGCAGGCCTTCAACGCCCAGCCGCTGCTCGATATAGTCCAGCGCTCTTGCCTGGCAAATCGGAGAAGATCCCGCGGCCGCCTTCCAAATCAGCGAGTAGGCGCGATTGATGAGGGCCAGCGCCGTGAGAATCGCGCCGGCTTCTCCGTAGGCCAGATGAACGCAGGGAACTCCGCGCCGTTCCAAGGCATTGTCCATGCACGGCAGGTCGTCAAACAGCAGCGACGCCGTATGAAAATACTCGAGTGCGACAGCGAGGTCTTTGGCTCGAATCTCGCCAAGTCCAAAGGCCACGGCGATTTGATAGACCATCAAGGGGCGGACGAGGCTGCCGTGATTGTCCAGCACATGGCGAAGGGCCTCTTCGAGATGCGGGTCGAGCGTCGCGGGCAGCGGCAGCCCCGCCTTGAAGGCATCGGCAAACGGTTTTGTGCCCTGTCCTTGCGTGTACTCCGCCACAGACACTCCAATCTCGGTTATCCTTCGGTTATCGGGAATAGCGGGAATTCTTGAGAATCCCGCGGCTGCTCTCAGTGCCTTGCCGATCGAGCCGGGTTATGTAGATAAGACGAGTTGATGATTGCCTTGGAAGCAGATTCTTCCATGACGATTTGTTCATTTTCACTTTCTCAGCACCATTCCCGGTTCTGGGGAACAAACTCTCCGCCGCTTCTTTCCCGCGCGTGCCCGACAATATCGCGTAGCGAGCCTGGTGCCAAGCATATAGGACCTGCATGACACCGCGACAACGCGGAGATGACGAATTGTTCATTCTGCCGCTGGCGGGCAGGAACCGGCGCCTCCACTGTTTCCGTTTTTCTGGTGCGCGAGTGAAAACCTGAAAGGAATGGACTAATATCCCTTCATGCGACTCCTGCTGGTGGAAGACGAACTCGACATACGGAGCTTCCTGCAACGCTCCCTTGAAGAGACCGGGTATCAGGTGGAAGCGGCGGCGGATGGCAAGACTGCCGAGAGCCTCGCGTTGGAAGGCATTTATGACATCCTGATCGTCGATCTTGGGTTGCCTGATCAGGATGGCATCAGTTTGATCCTCAAGTTGCGCCAGCTAGGTGTGAGCGCGCCAGTCCTGATTCTCTCCGCGCGCCGTTCGGTGGACGATCGGGTGCGGGGTCTTGAGCAAGGCGGGGATGACTATCTGACAAAGCCATTTGCACTGGCGGAGTTGCTGGCTAGGCTGCGCAATCTTCTCAAGCGCAACAGCCCTCCCGGCAACGAATCCACCCGGCTCAGGGTGCTCGATCTTGAACTGGATCTGCTGCGCCGCGAGGCAACCCGGTCGGGGCAGGTCTTGCAGCTTACGACGCAGGAGTTCGTTCTGCTGGAGTATCTCTGCCGCAATGCGGGCCGCGTCGTCACCCGCTCCATGATCCTCGACAAAGTATGGGGAATGCGCATTCAGCCCGACACCAACGTGGTCGATGTGCATATCTACCGCCTGCGCGGGAAGGTGGATGGCAAGGGGCAGCAGCCCCTGATTCGAACCTTGCGGGGAGTGGGCTATGTCCTCAAAGATCGCTAAGCCTATCATGCACAGCGCCGCGTGGCGCATCTCCTTGTGGGCGACTCTGGCCTTTGCTTGCGGGACGATGCTGGTCTTCGTCTTTCTCCATCGCTTTGTGGCTGACGACATTCAGCGGCGCAGCGATGCATGGCTTTCGGGTGAAGTAGAAGTGCTCGGAGATGTTGCCGAGCGCACTCCCAAAGACGCTGTCTACGGCCGGGTTGTGGGAGAAGTGGCGGAACTGGCTGCGAAGGAAGTTCCCAACAAATTGCTCTCGGAGAGCAGTAAGAACGACTCGGTATTCTTCCTCCAGACCGGCCGCGATGGCGCGCCCAAGCTGTGGGTGGGCGCGGGCCGCGGCGATGCCAATCTCAGAGCCATCCAGGCAGCTGGCATTCTTCCCGGCAGCCCGACCGATATCAAGGTCCAGGGATTCGACATCCCCTTTCGCGTAGCGTCGACGCGCATCGATGACGGAACCCTGATCTACCTTGGCCTGTCGGAGCGCGATGAGCTGCGCGTGCTGCGCAGCCTGCGCCTGCGGTTCATTCTTCTTTGGCTGCTGCTGGTTCTTCTGGGCTTTGGAATCGTCTTCTACACAACGAGACGGATGTTGAGCCACGTGCGCCAGATAACCGAGGCCGCCTCGCGCATCGGCCACTCCGACCTGAATGCCAGAGTGCCCACGACCAAACGAAGCGACGAGGTCGGCCACCTGGCGCTGACGTTGAACCATATGCTCGACCGCATCGAGAGCTCGATGCACCAGTTGCACACCATCACCGACTCGCTAGCGCACGATCTGCGCAGTCCCCTGACGGCGATTCGCGGCAAGCTCGAGATGTCGCTCTCGGCTGGGGTGCTGCCTGAGCAGGTCGAGCCGATCGTCTCCGCCATCGACGAACTGGATCGTCTGGATGACTTTTTGAATAAGTCGCTGGACGTCGCGGAGGCCAAGGCCGATGCGCTTCGCCTCACGCGAAGCGAAATCGACCTGGACGATTTACTGAGGAGCATGATCGATCTGTACGAGCCGTCGATGTCGGAGCGGGGATTGCAGATCGGGCTGCGCAGCGCCGGGCCGCTCAAGATCTCAGCCGATCCATCGCTAATTCACAGAATGATCGCGAATCTTTTCGACAACGAACTCAAGCATCTGCCGGCCGCATGCAAGGTGACGATCGATCTGCGGAGCGAAGACAACGCAGCGGTCCTCTTGCTGCAGGACGATGGTCCTGGGTTCGATCCACAGGTTCTGCCTCACCTGTTTGAAGGGCGCGTGAAGGGGAAGGATTCGCTGGGCCACGGCCTGGGCCTGGCATTCATCGATGCCGTCGCTCGCGCGCACGGCGGAACGGTCACGGCAAGCAACCGTGAAACCGGCGGGGCGCAACTCGCCCTCACCTTACCACTGGTTTTCAACACCACGCTTGATCGAACAGAATCCGCGCGGTCAGGGTCGCTTCGGGGCTCAAGTGGGCTTCCGCGATAGAGCCGAGAGCAAGAACGATCGCCGCCAGCGCCAGGGCCAACCTTCCTGCCGCCAGTCGCAGCCCAGGCCTGGAGGAGACAGGGCTGCTTCTTCCGGGATCAAGCCTTTTTCGCCGGCGCAGTAGAGGTCTTTCGTAATCTGACCGCATTGGTAGAGTCAGCGGACCGTTGGCGCGCCTTGCAGCGAGGCTTGTCTGGCGTTGACGAGGGCGCGAATGTACTCCGGCGTGGATCCGCAACAGCCGCCCAAAAACGCGGCTCCGGCTTCGCGGAGCGGGGCGTAATGCGAAGCGAAGAACTCTGCCGAAGTTTCATACTGGATTGATTCTCCCGCCAGCACAGGCAAGCCGGCATTTGGCTTGATCCAGATGGGCAGGTCTGAGACTGCGTGGAAGCGCTGACAGATTTGCACGGCGCGCTCCACTCCCACGCCGCAGTTAGCGCCGATCGCGGAGGCTCCGGCAACTGCCATGGCCGCGGCCACGGCTTCGGGGGTAGCGCCCATCATGGTGCGATCCTTGTTCTTGCCAGAGTCGAAAGCAAAGGAGGCGATGACTGGCAATCCTGTGCGCAGCGCCGCGTCCACGGCCAGGCACGCCTCCTCGATGTCGCTCATCGTTTCCACTACCAACGCGTCCGCGCCCGCCGCGGCCAGGGATCGAGCCTGTGCGGCAAAGGCTGCTGTAACTTGTTCGCGGCTGACCTCGCCCGACAAAAGCATTTTGCCGGTTGGACCGATCGAGGCAAAGACAAGAGCTAGTCCTCCCCCACGGCGGGAGATTGCGACACCGGCGCGGTTGATCGCATCCAACTCCGTTTCCGCAACATCCTTCATTGCAATGCTGTTGGCGCGAAAGGTATTGGTAAGGATGACCTGGCTTCCCGCTTCCGCGTAGGCGCGCGCCACCTCTTCCACTTCTTCCGGATGGCTCAGGTTCCAGGTGTCCGGTACCGTGCCGGAGCCAAGGCCGCGTGCTTGCAACTGCGTTCCCCAGGCGCCATCGGTAATGAGCATCCCTCCGGCCAGCCATGCGCGCAGGCGGTTCATGCTCGCCCCCATCTGCTGGGCAAACACTCGGTTGCCTGCCGCCCGTCGCGGGGTTCATTGAGTTTGTGCAATTTCAACATCCAGATACTTCTCATTTCCCAGGGCATTCGTGGCACCCAGGATACACGGTTTGGCGTGCCCATGGCCATGCCGAGCTGCCCTCATGTTGTCGCTGCAAACAAAAGGGTTATTCCCGCAAGCACGGGAACGGCACAGCGGAAAACGAGTAAGGATTGTGCTATGGTTTAGGTCAGCTTGAAGCACAAGGAGGCCTGCGTTTGGGCTGCGGCAAGGCCGTCCTGTCGAGAGAACCTAATAGCCGCACCGTGCTCTTGACCTCGACAGTTTGCGCTGATGCAGGTAGGAGGCGTCGAGTCTCTGTTTGAGCGGCGAATCAATGGGAATCCCCCGTCGCAAAGAATCTTGTTGCGGTGGTTTCGAGGGAACCGATCTCGGCGTCGATGTTTCTCCGCAAGGGCTTGTGGCCACCGCGCAGAAGAGGCTGTCGCGGGTCGTTTGTCTCTCCGCACTGCTAACTGTCACGCCGCCGGCGATGAAGATCACCATTGAGGCTTTCCGCGCTGCCGGAAGCGCCAGCAAATCAAGATCATTGCGGCCGGAGCGCCAGTTACACAAAGCTTTGCCGGATAGATTGGCGCGGATAGGTATAGCGATAGCGCTGCCGCGGTTGATATGGCTCGCTGTTCGATGAGAACATAGGCAGCGGAGTTGCTGCGAGGAAAGGGCACGTCATGAACGATCGGCAGTGGAACACACTTGTCTCTGTAGTCCGCGGAGAGGCGCTCCGCCCTGTCCCCACAGCTTTCATCGTCGATAGTCCCTGGCTGCCTGGTTGGGCGGGGCACACGATTCTGGATTACTTCACCGACGAACGGGCTTTTCTGGACGCCAATCTCAAGGCGATTCGCACCTTCCCGGAGACCATGTTCCTGCCGGGTTTCTGGTCCGAATACGGCATGTGCACGGAACCATCCGCATTTGGCTCCGTTTCCATGTGGGGTGAAAACGAGTTTCCCTTCGCCAAGAAAGTGATGCTCTCGCCGGCGGAGGTCGATCGTCTCGATAAGCCCGATCCGCGCAAGCACGGCTTGCTGCCCTTTGTGACCAAGCGGCTCCAGCACCTGCAGCCGGAGATAGAAAGCGCCGGCCACAAAATCCGCTTCGCCGTAGCCCGCGGCCCGCTCAATATCGCTTCCTTCCTGATGGGCACGCCAGAATTCCTGGAGGCCATCAAGACCGACCCGGAACGGATGCACCAACTACTCAGCCTGGTCACCGACTTTCTGGTTGACTGGATCGCATATCAGCGCGAAGTCTTCCCCACCATCGACGGCATTTTTCTGCTCGACGACATTGTCGGCTTCATAAGCCGCCGCGATTTCGAGAAGTTCGCCTTGCCCTATTTGCAGCGCGCATTCGGCGCGGACGTAACCGTCAAGTTCTTCCACAACGATGCGCCCTGCAAAGCCAGCGCGCCGCTGTTGGAAGCAGCAGGCATCAATCTGCTCAATTTCGGCGTGCAGCACACCCTGGCGGACATGAAAACCTGGACGAACAACCGGATTGCGCTGATGGGAAACGTGCCGCCGCGCGATGTGCTGGCCGAAGGAACGCCGGACGACGTGAGACGCTCGACCAGGGAGATTCTGAACTCGCTCGACGACCATTCGCGCTTGATCGTTTCTTGCGGCGGAGGAATGCCTCCTCAGGCGCCGACGGAGAATATCAAAGCTCTGATCGCGACGGTGGAAGAAGCAACGCGCTAGCCCGCGGCATTCATGAAGCCTCTTTTCAAGCTCCCTTCCGGGGATAGCCAGAGCACGTTCGGAAACCGCGCCCAGCCTTTTCCGGCCCCGTAGGGGCCGAACGAACTTAGCCCAGGGCGGCAGCCCTGTGAAACTGTTGAGAAGGCGACTGGCGCCCTGGAGGGGCGCCGCGAAGTTTTGCACGCTGTCGATCGCAGAGGAGGGCTGAGCACAGCGAATGTTCTTGACGTACGTGCTTTTCCGCCTTTCTGGTTCCGATATTCATGAAGGATGCGGGCTAGCCTGCATTAATCACGAAGGGCCTTCGTGAATAATGCAGGTTAGGTTTTGTTACCAACTTGGGCTGGGACTCACCTACCGCACGGGAAGCTAGTGTTTTCACCGCCAACGCAAGCAGCCAGTTGCAGGCTGTGGCGACCTATGCTCTTTCGAATAGTACTACCTATCCGATCGACATCTACACCAACGCATCCAGCGGCCCAATCAGCGGAACCCTGGCCGCCACCACCAGCGGCACGATGAGTGTGGCCGGGGACAACACCATCGTGCTGCCCAGCCCTGTGCCGATCACGCAAGGGCAGAAATTCCCCGTCGTAGCCGAACTCACATCTCCCGGAAACAATTATCCGCTCTCAGTCTCACTTGCAATGAATGGCTACAGCGGTCAGGCCACTTCGAGTCCGGGCACTAGTGTCCGGCTACAAGCTGAATAGATTCAACTGGTTGCAAATGTCGTCTAAGTCGTTGTCGCATTCCGTCTCCTGAAGTGCCCGTAAAATGGGGGTTTTCTCGAAAAGAGTTAGGCTGA